>Ga0326512_10001578_pt1 | contig 17392 bp, 39 predicted proteins | sample 1_2617_0518_D_FD_203652 | JGI IMG/M metagenome (GOLD analysis project Ga0326512, IMG submission 203652) | Bovine rumen microbial communities from UC Davis, California, United States - 1_2617_0518 | ecosystem: Host-associated > Mammals > Digestive system > Stomach > Rumen | place: USA... | reverse complement strand
TTGCACAAAAAAATTGTGGATTTTATCCTAAAATTTGTGCAACTTTTTTTCAAAAAAAATTGCACAAAAAACGCCTTAAAATTTGTGCAGTTTTTAGTGTTGACTTTTGGCTTCTTTTGTGGTATAGTATAATCATCAAGAGAACAGAAGCATGATAAATGCAGTAAGTGATGTTTTCTCTTGTGAGGTTAACACAAAAAATTTTTTGAAAAAAAATTAAAAAAGTAGTTGACAAACAATAGAAAAGATAGTATAATAAATACATAAGATAAAGAAAGAAAGAAAGAGGTAAAAAATTATGACAGTAGCAGAAATTAAGGAAATGATTAAAAACATGGATAATAATGATGAAGTTTTCTTTACGACAATTGATCGTGATAGAAACGGACATCAGGTGAATACTTTTGTCAATGTAAACAACATTTTTAACAAGGCAGAGGTAACAAAAATGGAAAAAATGTACAGATTTGAAATTTTGGATATGAATGACAATCACATCACATTCTATTCAGTTAGGGCACTTAGCACAGAACACGCAAAGCATAAGACAGTCGCATGGTTACACGAGTGTTACCCTTCAAAAAACCTTGATGACCTCCAGATTCTTCTTCTGTTATAAAAAATAACAAAAATTTTAGGGCGGGAACGCCCTATTTTTGTGCAAAATTTTTTATAAAAACTATTGACAAACTTAGTTTTAAATAGTATAATAAGTACATAAGATAAAGAAAAGAGAGGTAAAAAATTATGACTAACAAGACTTATTATATTGAGAACACAACAGAACTTGATAATGCACTTAAATTGATTGAGGATACTTTTCCTTGCTTTGTTGAGAGAGAATATATTGAAATGGACTATTCACAGATAGACATTAAAGCAAGAGAGGAGGACATTGCAAGCATTGAAAGCGTGTTAGCACCATTGGTATAATGGTGCCTGGCGCGCTGACGGCGCGAATTTTTAGTATAACATACAGTTGCAGATTTTGTCAATAGGCAATTTGAACAAAAATACACAAAAAAATATCCTAAAATTTGTGCAACTTTTTTTTCAAAAAAAATGCACAAAAAAAGTATTCTAAAATTGTGCAATTTTTTCTTTTAAAAGTATTGACTTTCTTTTTTAGGTGTGTTAAAATGTATTTATAAGATAAAGAAAGCAAACAAACAAAAAAAGAAAATTAAAAAAATTTAAAAAAGGCTTGACAAGTTGAAAGTTAAATAGTATAATAAATACATAAGGTAAGGGAAGAGCCGAGAATAACGGCACCGAGTACAAAATAACAAGGTTAGGTATTAAATAATAATAGACTAGAAAGAAAGGTGAAATACTTTGTTTCGCCCCTTACATTATTTTAAAAAAAGTGTTGACAAATCAGTCAACTAATGATATAATAAATACATAAGATAAAGAAAGAAAGAGGTAATAAATTATGAAAAGAAATAAGACAAAAGGTTGGTATACATTTAAAGATGGTTATCAGATTTGGTTTAATGGTCTTTCTGCTTCAGAAAGAAAAAGAGAAATTTATAAGCATGGAAAAATCGTAACTTTCGAGCCTACATGCTAAAAAAATTTAAAAAAAGACTTGACAAACAATAGAAAAGATACTATAATAAATGTATCAAATGAGAGAGAGGTAAATAATTATGATTAACATTAGAACACTTAGAAAGATAGAAAATAATGGAGGTTTAACCCTTAAGAATGGTAAACCAATTACTTATAAGAGCGGCTGGCAAGTAGCCACCGAGGGAGAGGAAACAACAGATATAAACGAGGTTAGAAATCTGATAAAGAAATATAACGGAAACTGTGGTTTATGGCTTGAAAATGGGGTGTGGTATATTGACAAGAGTCACCGAGTAAACACAAAGAGAGAAGCCCTCGAGATTGGCAGGGCTTGCAATCAAATTTCAATTTTAAAATGGTCTAACATGAGCCTAGCTTATTGCTAGACTCTTTTTTATTTTGTTTCCTTTTTCAAAAAATTTTTTTAAAAAAGTATTGACAAACTGAAGAATAGATAGTATAATAAATACATAAGATAAAGAAAGAGAGGTCATGGTGTTATGACAGAAAAAGAGAAACAGGAAATTTTAAACAATTGGTATGCAGAATATTTACTTCCACATGGAAGCGAATTAATAAAAAAGAACAAGAAATTGCTTGACAACAAGTAATTTCTATGATATAATAATTATATCAAAACAAAAGAAGTAGGCAAGTGGTCGGTGCGGTAAGGTGGCACTAGAGAAATCTCATTCCTTACAAGGGTTGGTTCGATTCCAAATACTTCTAAAAATAACAAAAATTTTAGGGCGGGAACGCCCTATTTTTGTGCAAAATTTTTTATAAAAACTATTGACAAGTGAAAACCAATGTGATATAATTGGCGGCGCGCCTATGGGCGTCACGCGCCGCATTTTCTATTATAACATCTGCCGCACATTTTGTCAAGTGGAAAATTGCACAAAAATACACAAAAAAATATCCTAAAATTTGTGCAACTTTTTTTTCAAAAAAACTGCACAAAAAAATACCTTAAAATTTGTGCAATTTTTTCTTCTGAAAAGTATTGACTTTCTTTTATAGGTATGCTAAAATATATTTACAAGACAGGGGAAGCAAAACAAAATTAAAAAAGGAAAAATTTTAAAAAAATTTAAAAAAGTGTTGACAAACCGGAAAATACATAGTATAATAAATACATAAGATAAAGAAAAGAGAGGTAAACAAAATGGTTGCTATTTACAGATATGAGAATGGATTAAAATTCACAGGAAAAATCGCAAGTTCAGAAAAAAAGGCATGGGAATATTTAGATAAGGTCTATGGTCAAGAAATTTGCGGGGTATGGTGTGGTTGTAATAAAGAAGCTTTTGTAATTAAAAAAGTTGAAATAATTTGAAAAAAACTATTGACAAACTTAATTTTAAATAGTATAATAAGTACATAAGATAAAGAAAAGAGAGGCAATAAAAATGTTTGATATTAAAATTGTTTGTAATAATAAAGAATTTCATTGGTATGAAGATGTAGAATCTTTCACAATTAATGAAGATATTTTAACTATTAAATGGTGGTCTACGACATCTCACAAAAATATATACACCGTGTTTAAACAGTCAGAAATTAAAAAAATAAAAATAAAAAATAAAGGTTGACAACCTACATTAAATATAGTATAATAAGTACATAAGATAAAGAAAGAGAGAGGTAAAAAATTATGACAATGACAGTAAACGGAATGAACATTACAGTAACAGTTACAAACGCAGAGGAAGCCTTCCTCACATACAAGGCTTTCAGTCGTTATGGAATGAGTATCAACGGAACAGACCTTCAGCCGACAGGCAATGGCTTTGCTGGCTATACTCGTGGTTACTTCTCAAAATTTTTTTGAGAAAAATTGAAAAAAGGGGTTGACAAAATTAACCCCCTTATGCTATAATAAATACATAAGATAAAGAAAGGGCAACCGAAAAGGTTGTAAAGGTAAAAAATTATGATGACTGTTGAGCGTTTTCACGAGGTACTTGATGTTCTTGTTGAGGTTGGAGATGTTACCGCTACTGAGAGTGGAGATTACACCCTATATGACGGAACTTATGTAGCACCTTTCATCGATCTTACTTTCGAGGACTTTGAGGGATTCGATGAGGATTGGTCAGAAATCTGTCGTGACTATGCAGAGCCTAAACTTGTTGAGGAACTCGAAGAATTTATTAGCGAGGTTGCTGAGGGCGATTTTTATCAGACTTTTGAATTTGACGGAGTTTCTTATCAAGTTGGTTATGGCTCTTATGATATTTGATAAAAAGGCGGAAACGCTAAAAAATTAAAAAAACTATTGACAAAAGCAAAAATCTATGCTACAATAATTATATCAAATGAAAGAGAGGTAGTAAAAATGTATACAAGATGTTTTGAGAGAGGTAACGAAACTATTAACATCAGCGAATATGGCTTTGAATGGTATGTTGATAACAAGGTCGTCCGCACAGGGCTTGTTGAGAACCTCGAAGAGGACATTGAAAGCCTGATAAATGAGGGATTTGAGGAAGTGGTGTGAGCCACTTCCTTTTTTGGCGGTCTGCGGGCGGCCGCCTCAGACCGAATTTTTATTATACCATACTATTCGCTAATTTGTCAATAGGCAAAATGAACAAAAATCTTCCGCACTGAATCCCGAAATTTGTGCAATTTTTTGCTTGACTTTTGGTGTGGGTGTTGTTATACTATAATCAGAAAGAACGAAAGAGAGGTAACACAAATGATGATGAATAGAGAAATTAACTTCGACCTTGACGGAACTTTAGCCGACCTCTACGGTGTTGATAATTGGCTTGATTACCTTGTAAATAAGGATACTACACCTTATGAAATCGCAAAACCGCTTGTAAATCTTTCAAGCCTTGCAAGGGTACTCAATAGACTTCAGCGGAATGGTTATAGAGTTTGTGTTATCTCTTGGTTAACAAAAAACTCAACAAAAGAGTATGATGAAGCGGTAACGCTTGCTAAACTTGGATGGCTTGCAAAACATCTCCCTTCTGTAAAGTGGGATAAAATCAACATTGTAGCATATGGCACACCTAAGCAGACACTTGGTTGCGGTATTCTCTTTGATGACGAAGAACCTAATAGAACCGCTTGGAATGGGGTTGCCTATGATGTAAATAACATCATTGAAATTTTGAAAAATCTTTGAAAAAGGGGTTGACAAAACCAACCTCATGGATTATAATAAACTTATCAAATGAAAGAGAGGTAACAGATATGCAGGACGCTTATAAAAGAGAAACCGCTGTAGGGTTTACTGTATGGGATATTAATTGCAAATGTGCAAAATCTAAATCTAGGCATAAAGACGCAAAAAGAGAGATTAGAGCGGCTAGACGCAAAGCAAAATTAGCTTTAAAAAGTATTGACAAAAATTCAGAGATGTGATATAGTATTTATAGAAAGAGAGGTAAATAAAATGAATATTATTAGAACACTTGATTTTGGAACTCTTGAAATCGTAGACCGCAGTAAAATCTGCCCCCCATATGACAAATGTATTGGCTATATTGATAGCAATTTTGAAGGGGAAGGATTTGATGTATATGAACTCGCAGAGGGTGGCTGTGTTGCAGTGCTGGAAGCATGAAAATGCCTCCAGTTTGCGCGGCGCGTTTTCAGCTGTGCTGGCGCCGAAATTTCCATTATACCACACCTCGCACATTTTGTCAATAGGCAATTTGCACAAACTTTTGTGCTTAAACATCCCGAAATTTGTGCAATTTTTTTCTAGAAAAGTATTGACACGCTCTAAAGATTATGCTATTATATAATTACAGAAAGGGGAAGCGGAGCGAAGCCCATTCAGTGAGATAGCGGGCTCTGAGAGAACCAAAAACTGGGGCATAACTTAACAAAGCGGTGTTCTAGTGCGAAAACTCTCACCCCGTCGCACCTCCGCAAAATAAATTAAAAAAATTTAAAAAAGGCTTGACAAACCGGGAATTAAATAGTATAATAAATACATAAGATAAAACAAGAGAGGTAAACAAAATGACTAAAGCAAGCATGATTAAAACATACAGACGGTTCAGTGCCGCTGATAACTATATCCTTGGTTTTGTATATGAGAAAATGCTCTATATGGTACGAGTTGCAGAGATTATGCCTAGATACTTAAATGTAGAGAAAGCCTCACGCAACCAAGGAGAAAACCTTAGACTTAGACTCAAGAAAGCCCATAAGGTTCAGCTGATGAAGAAAGCCCCTATATGCCTTGGTTCTGCTGATTGTTTGAACGATAGCAAGTATAATAAAGGTGAGATTTTTGAAAAACTTGTGACTGAATACTATGGACAGGAATGGAAAAAAGATACAATTCCTTTTTGGGTGCAGGGCGATATAAACCTCAACGGTGAGGAAATTCAGATAAAGCTTGATTCCGCCACACTTATGAACACAAAACAGATTAAAGAATTACAGAAAAATGCTTGACAAAATAAAATTGATATGATATAATAATATTATCAAAAGAAAAGAGGTAACACATATGAATATTATAACATTTATCGTTTTTGGTCTAATTTTGAGTGTATCCGTTGGTGCTTTTTTCGCACTTATATTGACAAGTGGGATGAAAACAGGTTTTCCAAAAGTAATAGTTTCCATTATATCGGCTTTATTCTTTGGTTTTGGTCTCCTGTTCTGTATGGTAAAACATAGCGAATATGAAGTAAACAAGTGGAATAAAGGTATTTGTCCTGAATGTGGAACAGAATGGCATTTTCAGAGTGCGACGAAATATAAAAGTAGTACCACATATTACTACAGCTGTGACAATGGACATATTTTGGAGACAGAAAGTTTATTTCAAAAGAAATAAATTTTCTGTTGACAAAACAAAATTGATATGATATAATAATATTATCAAAAGAAAAAGAGGTAATTAAAAATGCTTGATATGATTAAATTTCTTGTATGGTGGTTCTTACTTAATAGTGTAATTAGCCTACATATGGATGGTCCAACTTCATTCTGGTGGGTTATTTTGATAATAACTGGAGTTATAGCTTTTATCATGAGTGATTTTGATAAAAAAGACTTGACAAAATAAAATAATTATAATATAATAATATTATCAAAAGAAAGAAAGAGAGGTAAAAAATATGGCTAGATTTTGGATTGATTATTCTACTTCTGTACTGATTGAGGCGGAAACCGCAGAAGAAGCAGAAAGGCTTTTTTGGGATGGTGATTATGATGAATTAGGTTGTGCTGAAATCAACATCGATGGAATTGAGGAGGTAGTAGACTGATGACAAATGAAATACTTACTCTTAGAATGAATATTTTAGGCGGGATGAATGCTTACATCCTCGATAATGTGGATGATGAAGAAATCATTGTTGATGATTGGTTCGCTGAAGGTATTCCCGATGAAGCTACAGAAGATGACCTCCGAACAATAGCAGAAGATGAGGAACTATGGCTTGACACAATCAATTGTTTTGCACGCTGTGCAAAATATGCTAATTTAATTTAACCTCTCTAGGCGGGATTGGGTATAAAAACTCACCCGCCATTTTTTTATTTGAAAGTTGGCGCGCGGCCTGCGATCGTGGCAGGCCGCAATTATTATACACCCACCGCCGCACATTTGTCAAGTCGTAAAATTTACCAAAGATCCAGTCTATTGTTTCCCAAAATTCGTGCAAAATTACTACTTGATATTTATAAAAAATTATATTATAATTATTACATAAGATAAAGGAAATGCAAATTAACTTACTTGGTTGGTTTCCAAGTAAAATAATGAACACAAATAAAAAAAAGTTGTTGACATTTTCAAAATCTTATGATATAATTTATATATAAGATAAAGGAAAGAAAAAACATCTTTTTAAAAAAATAAAAAAAGTTGTTGACATTTTCAAAATCTTATGATATAATACATATATAAAGAAGTTAAGAGGACAAAAGGTCTGTTGCACAGATTAAACCTCCCATGACGCATGGAGCACTTCTGAAAAGAGTAGAAAAAAGTTGCAAATTTTTTCAAAAACCTCTTGACTTTTTTATATATTTATTATATAATAAATATATCAAATGAAATAATTAAACATTTTGAAAGGTGGTATCAGTTTATGTCAAACAAAAAAACTAAAAAGGAAATGTTCAACGAGATTCTTGCTATTGTAAAGGATAATGAGGAATTAGGAGATTTTATCAAGCATGAAATCGAATTACTTGATAAGAAGTCCGCTAACAAAAGAGCAACTAAGACTCAAACCGAGAATATCGGCTACAAGGCGGAAATTAAGTCTGTCCTTACTGAAAATGGTGCTACTGTCACTGAAATTCAGGGTAAGTCTGAAATTCTTGCAGGTCTGTCAAATCAGCGGGTGTCCGCACTTTTAAGACAGATGGTTGAAAGTGGTGAAGTTATCAAAACTGTTGATAAGAAAAAGTCTTACTTTGCTATTGCTACTGTTGAGGGGGATTAATAACCCCTTATTCAGAGCAATTTAGCTACCCCTATAAAGTATAAACATAGACCCCCTAAAAAATAGGGGGTTATAGGGGGCGGTCGCCTAAAGGTATGGCACTAAACTTTTAATTTAGTTAATGGGGGTTCGATTCCCCTCCGCCCCATTTTGGTATATAACTCAGCGGTAGAGTTTGGAGTGTTCTCTGAAATAGTGAGATAGAACGACAACACATGTCAGTCGTAGTCATGGGTTCGAATCCCATTATACCAAATCATCTTCTAATATTCGTACCTCTCTTTCGGGTGAGCAAAGTTCACAAACTTTGCTCACTTTTTTTTGTATATTTTTACCCCTTGACAACAATAGAAAAGTGTAGTATAATGGCGGCCGGCTTATGCTCGCAGAAGCCGGAATTTTTTGTCAATAGTCAAGTTGCTGAATTTCTGGACCGATTTTTGGGTATTTTGCCAGTTGCTTTTATTCCTATAATGTGATATTATAATTATATCGAAAGGGAGGTAAACAACATGGAAAATTATTTTACTATGCGTAATAGATTTATAAAAAGAGAAATCACTGTCGCTGAATGGAATTTATACTGTATGGAAGTTTTAAATGAAATAATGACAGAAAATAAAAAAAGTTTTAAAAAATGCTTGACTGTGAAAATAAAATATGGTATAATAATTATAGAAAATGAAAGAGAGGTATAAAAAATGATAGCATATTCTTTAATTAATTGTAGTGCAGAATATTTTTCAGTAGGTATTTATACTTCTTTAGAAAATCTTTATATCGCATTAAAAGATTGTATAAAAAGAGATATCGAGTGGTTTTCAAAAGAAGAGGTTCAAACTTTTTATGAAATTAAAAAAGTGCATTTGGACAGTGAGCCTTTAGAATGTTATGAATTTTCTCGTCATGGCTTAAAAATAGAAATTGATTGGGAAAAAGTGTTTGACAAATAAAAAAACTTATGATATAATAAACTTATCAAATGAAAGAGAGGTAAACAACTATGACATTTTTACTAACATTTATTATTCTATCAATTATCAACGTTGTCTTTTCTACTATCCGCTCAATCACTACTATCAAGAGTGGAAAAGGAGTTGCAAGTTTAATCAGCGGTGGATATTTTGCATTTTATAATATTATGTTGATTTACACCGTTGCTAATTTTCCTATGTGGGAAAAATGTGTTATTACTTTTGTTTGTAACGTAATTGGTGTTTACATTGTAAAAGTAATGGAAGAAAAAATGCGGAAAGACCGCTTGTGGAAGATTGAAGCCACTATCAATGCAGAAAAGTACACTTTACCTAATTGCGTTAAAGATTGCTTAAAACAAGAGGGTGTAAGTTGCTATTGGGTAGACTGTGATAAATATTATATTTTTAATGTATTTTGTCCTACTCAAAAAGACAGTATAAAAGCTAAAAAAGTTTTAGATAAATTTGAAGCAAAATATTTTGTAACCGAAAGTAAAATTTTATAATTTTACTTGACAGATGAAATAAAATACAGTATAATTGATTTAACAAAAGAAAAGAGGTAAAATAATATGATGGATTTTTCAAAATTAACAGATGAAGAATTAAAAGAGATTAGAAGTACATTAAATGCGGAAATTGGCAGAAGAGAAGAAATTGAAAGACAAAATGTCAAGACAGAACTTAAATGTTTACTTGAACGTGTAAACGAGTTGCAAGATGAGTATGATTTTGAGATTTCTTGTAAGGACGATGATTGTGATTGGATACCATCTGCTTCAAATTTTGTATTGTTGTAATAACCATTATTAGAGAGGGATAAAATCATGTCAACTGAAAAATTTTATATTGTTATTTCTAATTGGGTCAAAAAGAAAAATTTTAAAAATTTTTGCCAAGTTTATAAATATGGTTTTACATATAAACATTTATGGAATAGACCTTTGTGGAGAGTTTGGAGAATTATTCGCAATACTTGGATTAACAAAAATTATCAAACTATTTATAATGAATATAAGTATAACTAGGCGGGAAGGGGGGTTCCCGCCTTTTTGTCAAGTGAAAAATTAAACAATTTTACGCCCCAATTTTTGTATAAAATGTCTATTGACAGTCGGGCGGTGGTATGCTATAATGGCGGCCGGCTTATGTTCGCATAAGCCGGAATTTTTGTCAAGTAGTAATGTTGCACAATTTTGCAATTGAATTTTTGTGCATCCCGCCTATTGTTCTTATCCCAAAATTACTGTATAATCTTTTATAGAAAGTGAGATAAGAAAAGGAAGCGTAAAAAATTAAAAAATTTTTTTAAAAAGTGTTGACAGATTTTCGTTAGTGTGCTATAATAAATTTATCAAATGAAAGAGAGAGGTAATTCCTTATGAGTAGAAAGAAAGAAATGTTTTTAGTAGTTGACACAGAGACTTGTAATACAGTAGAACAACCTTTACCTTATGATATTGGTTATGCTATATGCGACAGAAATGGTCGTATCTATCTTGAAAGGTCTTTTGTTGTCGCTGAAACTTTTCTTGATATGAAAGATGTTATGAAAACCGCTTATTATGCTGAAAAACTTCCTCATTATTGGGAAGATATTAAAAATGGCACTCGTCAGATTAAGGGGTTTTGGAATATCCGCAAACAGATGTTTGCTGATATGAAAGAATATAAAGTTAAAAAAGTTGGTGCTTACAATATGGCATTTGATAAAAGGGCATTAAATAACCTTGCTCGTTATGTAACTAAAAGTTTCATCCGTTGGTTCTTCCCTTTTGGAACACGATTTTTCTGTATTTGGTCTATGGCTTGTCAAACTTTGCTTAATACTACAAGTTACGTAAGATTTGCTGAAAATAATGGTCTTGTTAGTGATAAAGACAACATTTTGACAAGTGCTGAAAGTTGTTATAAATTTATCACAGATAGCATTGATTTTTCAGAAAGTCATACAGGACTTGAAGATGTAAAAATTGAAATTGAAATTATGGCAAAATGCTATCGCACACACAAGAAACTCAATTCTGAAATAAATACTCATTGTTGGAGAGAACCTCAACGAAAGCGTAAAGAATTAGCTTCACGCAAGGCTTCCGCCTAACTTCTAAAACAAAATTAAAAATTCTAAAAAATGCTTGACAAACTAAAAAAGGTCTGCTATAATTATTATAGAAACAAAAGAAAAGTAAAAAATGAAAGAGAGGTAATGACTATGAGAGCATTAAAGTATAGACTTACTAGCGGAACTATTGTAACCACTTTGAAAGAAGCTCGGTTGAGCGGTCAAGGGTACACCCCTTTTATGGAGAATATCCCTGAGAAAACTCCTACTCTGTCGCCTATGAGGGCGGCAATGCTAAAACAGTTTGGCTATGCGTCTAAGAAGTTTAAAAACAAAGTTGTGATGTAAAAAATAGGTGCGGGAAGCACCTATTTTTTTGTGTATTTTTACTATTGACGAATTATCTGAGTTATGCTATAATAGGGCGGCCCGCATGCGGGCAGAATTTTTCTATTATACCACCGCCCGCACTTTTTGTCAAGCGATTTCCGCATAAAAGTGTACAAAAATAAATCCCAAATTTTGTGCAGTTTGCTACTTGTGTTTTTTAAAAAAATTTGCTATAATCATTTATGTCAGATGGGAAAGGAAACTAAAATCCTTTAAAAAATTTTTTAAAAAATTTTTAAAAAACCATTGACAAATAAAAAATCTTATGATATAATAAATATATCAAATGAAACAATTAGTTAATTTTAAGAAAGAGGTGTTGTTTATGACAAAGAAGATGACAAAGGTAGAAATGTTCAATGCAATTAAGACTGTTGTTGCCGACAATGAGGAGTTTGTGGCTTTTATCGACCACGAGATTGAGTTACTTCAAAGAAAGACTTCTAATAAGAAAGCAACTAAGACTCAAATTGAGAATGAGGGATTTAAGGATATTATCCTTTCAGTTCTTTCCAATGAGGGTGCTACTGTAACAGAGATTCAGGGTAAGAATGATACCCTTGCAGGTCTGTCAAATCAGCGTGTATCCGCACTCCTTAGACAACTTGTAAATGATGATAAGGTAGTAAAGGTAGTAGAGGGTAAGAAGTCACTCTTTAAGATTGCCTAACTTATAACAACAAAATAATAGGGCAAGCATTCCGCTTGCCCCCTAATAATTAGGGAGGTGCTGAATATTGAGATACACTCTTGAAAATGGAAAAATTGTAAATATTTCTGATAAAGATATTGAAAAGAAAATGAAATTATACAACCTCACAAAAGAGGGAGCTATTCAACTTTGGCTTGAAGATAACGATTATCTTGTAAATGAAGAATTAGAGGCGTTAGACGCAAAATCAAAAAAGGTTAAAATCAACCATGGGGCGAGAGCCGACAAACCTCGAAAAAAGAGCGATAAACCTCGGACTGTAAAGGTTTCAGACGCAAAAAAGGAACTTTTTAGTAAACTTTCATACTATTTGAATGAATTTTGTGAGGAAAATGATGCAAATTGCACAATTTTGAAAGAAAATAAGTTAATTGAGTTACAATTTGGAGGGGAAACCTTTAAAATTGATTTAATTCAAGTCAGAAAGAAGAAATAATTAAGTATTTTCAGCGATTTTCACAAAAAATCGCTGATTTTTTTTAAAATTTTTTACTTGACAAACAAAAGTAAACGTGTTATAATGGCGGCCGGCTCACGCTCGCGCGAGCCGGAATTTTTGTCAATAGGCAAGTTTACCAAATTTTGAGATTGATTTTTGTACAATTTGTACTATTGATTTTATCCCAAAATTGATGTATAATTTATTTATCAAATGAAAGAGAGGTATAAAACATGAAAGAAGAAAAAATATTTTATACTATTAAAGAGCTTTATGATTGGGCTATAAAAAATGGTTATGAAAATTATGATGTCTTTACTACCGACGAGGGTTGCACTTGTAACATCTACTTATGTGAAATGATTGTGGATGATAAGAAAGAAAAGATTGTCTTATAAAACGCTTGACAAATAAAAAATAAAATGATATAATAAATATGTAAGATAAATGAAAGAGAGGTATTTAAGTATGACAAGAGAAGAAATGTTAAAAGACCTTATTGAAGAAATGAGTAAATGCGGTATGTTTGTTGGTAAATATGACGCAAAAAACGGTTCAGAAAAATTTATGCATGGAGTAAGTGCAGTCATGGAATATCTTGCTTATGAAGTTTCAGAGGAATACGGAAACGCTTTCAGTGAGAAATTTACAAAAAATATGATTGACAGTGAAAACAATGTATCAAATGAAAGAGAGGTGTAAAACATGAATGATTTAACAATTGTCACAAGAGCAAATATCATGGGCGGTATGAACCAAGATATTATTGATTTAGGAGATGAAATTATTTACACAAAATGGGTATCAGTTTTCCCTGATTGTTGCAATGAAGATGAACTTATGGAAATTGCAAGAGATAAAGAAACTTACCTTGAAGTTGTAGAGTGTTATGCTAGATGTTTAAAAGTTGCGAAAGGCGGTAGATAAAATTCTTTTAAAAAAATTTTTAAAAAAGTCTTGACAAACAAAAAATCTTATGATATAATAAGTACATAAGATAAAGAAACAAACAAATTCATTCAAAGAAAGGTGGTATTACATTATGGCAAATAAGATGATGGCACAGAGATATTATTTTAACGAGATTATTGCACTTGCAAAGGCTAATGATCGTCAGGACTTAGTTGACTTTGCAGAGTATCGTATTGAGGTTCTCAATAGGAAGTCCTCTAATAAGAAGCCTACTAAGACACAGGTGGAAAATGAGGGATATAAGAACATTATTCGTTCGGCTCTTACAACTGCTGACGAGGGTGTAACTGTAACAGAGTTACAGAGGCTTGATGACACTCTTGGCACGCTCTCTAATCAGCGTGTATCGGCTCTGCTTCGTCAGATGGTCGAAGTTGGTGAGGTTGTAAAGACTATTGATAAGAAGAAGTCTTACTTCTCTCTTGCGGTTGCCAATGAGGTAGAGGGGGAGTAACCCCTCCCGCAGTTTATAATTAGATAGTAAAAATGGGTGACGAAATGTCGCCCATTTTTTTGTGCATTTTTACTACTTGACAAATTATTTGAATTGTGTTATAATGGCGGGCTGCTAACTATCGTGCAGCCCTGTATTTTTGTCAATAGGTAAGTTTACCAAATTTTCATTTGCATTTTTGTGCATTTTGCCTATTGTGTTTTATCCCATAATGTAGTATTATAATTATAGAAAGAGAGGTAAACAAAATGAACATTACTACGGATACTATTAAGGATGTTTTAATTGACAGATTAAATAAAGAAGTAAGAGATACAAAGATTTCTTTAAATTTATTGCGTGATTACTTTACAAAGTCTCGTATCCAAGAAATGGCTCTTGATAGAGGTCTTGGTGCTACGATATTTGCACAGGAACTCGGGGTTTCCTATGAAGATACCGATATTATTTATGAAAATTTTAAAAAAGAAATTGAAGAACTTGTTGACAAGAATTAAAGATTATGATATAATAAATACATAATAAGAAAGAGAGGTAAACAAAATGATGACTTTTAAAAGAACAATGCTTGTAACTATTCCCGATTATAGATATTTTAAAGAGCTGTTAGAATGGGATATAGATTCAATAGAAGATTTAGAAGAAAAATTATCTTCTTATTCAGAGAAAGACCTTCAGCTCTTATATAGTGTTGGTGGATTTGTTGATAATATAGAGTATATTGAGAAAATAATAAAGTCTTGACAAATGAATAAAAATAATGTATAATAAATATATCAAATAACAAAAGAGAGGTGTAAAAAATGAAACTAAATAAACACGATAAACAAGAAATTGAAAATTTAATTGCTTATAAAAAACTCTATAAAGATTGGATGAAACTTTCTAGAGAAGAACGTTTTGAAAAAATGATTAAATTTTTTAAAAACTCTTGACAAATAAATAAAAATAATATATAATGATTATATCAAAAGAAAAGAGGTATTAAGAATGATGACATTTGTAAAAAAACAGGTAGTAGAAATCAATGAAAAGAGATTAGCTAAAGATTTAAGTGACCTTTTGTATGACGCACTCGATTATCAAGATCGTGATTTTGCAGATGATATTGCGGAAGGTAACTATGAATTTGAAAGACTTGCAATGCTAAATAGAATTAGTGAGATTTGGCATGAAGAATATTTACAATATATTGATAATAGCACTGCATCAGATAAGGAGTTTAGATAATGAAATATATTAAGTTTACTTGTTCAAATGGTTATTGCGGTTGTGATGAAGAAATTTATGAGGAGGTTGAAGAAAATACTGACGTAGATGAACTTGCTCAAGAAATTCTTACAAATTGTTATTCTTTTTATGAACCTGATGGACGTTTCCTTACTCATTCTTCAGGGTGGAATGATTATGACTATGATGAATATGAAGAGGATTGTGACGAATATGAACAAAATCTTTCTATTGATTGGGAAGAAGTAACAAAAGAAGAGTATGAGGAAAATGCATAATAATTACAACAAAAGAAAAGGAGACGTTTATGACACTTGAACTATTTTTCTATTTACTAAAATGCATAGGACTACTAACTCTATACTTTATCTTTACAGATTGGAGTATAAATAATAACACTTGACTTTATAAATGCGGGAAGGGTGAGCAATTGAGAGAAAGCGGAGGAATAAAAGATGAAAGATATGTTACAATTAACTTGGGATGACGAAACTCAAAAATATTTCGTTAGTAGGATAGGTGCTTTTATTGATTATAATGGCAATAAATTTATTGGAACAGAATATTTTTTCCCTACTGATAAAACTATAGAAGAAATTTTGGAATTTTTAACTCCACAGTAAGCGGAAGGGTGAGTATCATGCGGAAATGGTGCTCGCTTTTTGTTTTATTCAACTAGATTGTGTACAATTAAATTGTGCGAGCGGCCCAATAACGCTTGCGCTAGGCCGAATTTTTTATCAATTGTCAAGTTGGCAATTTTCACAAAGTAAAATGCGGATTTTTGTGCAATTTGCTGTTTCCCGAAACTAACCCCAAAGGGGAACATATGCTCGACGGCGCGTAAGCAAGCGAGCGCAGCCGAATTCCAGTCCCATGCCTCTATATGCGAATTTTTCGTTCAATCTAGCAGGTCCAAAGCCCATATGCCGAATCCCAAAATAGCAAGTCCAGACAGCTGCTGCCATATGCAGTCATATCCGCCACAAGTCGAGTGTGTGGCAGCAGACTTGACTTTTTAAAAAATTTTTGTTATAATAGTAAAAAAAACTATTTTTAAATCCGCCCAACAGTAGCAGAATAGATTATGAAGTGCGGCAGCAGGACCAATCCTATCACTCATATTGCAAGACCATATGCTGCATTATACCGGCGTTCCCGCATCATTAAAATTTGGCTGAATTTGCCATTTTCCGCTTAGAATGATAAAATATTCATCAGACTAAAAAAAATTGAGCTGTAACTTACTACAGCTCAACTAGTGGTTAATTAGAGAGAGCTTTCCGCCCTCTCCTTAAAAGTATAGTTCTTTAATAAGTTTTGTGATTTGATTTGGATAGAAGCCTAACCGCTCCGAACATAACACTATCATCTTTTCATGCTTTAAAGCTCTTATTTCTTTTTGAGTTTCTTCTTTACTCTTTTTTATTGCCTCTTGTTCTGCCTCAGAAATATATCCTAAAGCGATACCTTCCTCAATTATAGCATCTTCTTCTGAGAAATAAGCTTCTTTAAGACACTCCCGCCAAATTTCATATTGTTCTGGAGTTAGCTGTACAGCCTCTTCCCACTTGTTATCAACAACGGGTTCTGGTTTACATCTTCCGTTTGTTCCATGATCATCTAAATATACATGACCATATTTCTCTAATCTCGCTTTAGCAACATATTGTTTAATAGTTGATTCCTTTAGTCCTTTTAGTTCATTATCTTTATAAGTATAGTACATTTCTGAACCGACTCTGGCAGCAGTATCTAAGCCACTTTTATGCCAGTGCTTTTCAAAATTATTTAAAACAAATTTATATGCGGGAGTTGGTTTTATATATTCTGAAACATAGATTTTATCAATAATAATTCCGCCATAAACAAGTTGATAAGAACAATAGAAAGAGAGTTCTTTTAATTTCTCTTCTTTTTTATTTCTAAAACTACCATACCCGATACCAAACCATTCTGCTAATTCTCTTGTTGGCATTTTACCTACTTTAAGTTCCACTTTTTCACCTCCTTTACCAAGCTCTTGTGCAGACTTGTCACAAAATTTTCAGCTATAAGTAATATATAGCTGAAAAATCGATGACAACTATGACAACCGACTTACTTTGTCATAATATATATCAAAAAACAAGAGAAAAGAATAA
>Ga0326512_10001577_pt1 | contig 17400 bp, 40 predicted proteins | sample 1_2617_0518_D_FD_203652 | JGI IMG/M metagenome (GOLD analysis project Ga0326512, IMG submission 203652) | Bovine rumen microbial communities from UC Davis, California, United States - 1_2617_0518 | ecosystem: Host-associated > Mammals > Digestive system > Stomach > Rumen | place: USA... | reverse complement strand
TTTTGATTATGACCATCAACATTTTTATATATTAACTTAGTAATATCATCAATGGAAATCTTATTAGGTAATTCTATTATGTTAACAATAGTCATAATAAACCTCCTTAAATTAATATCTATGAAATTCCATAAGCTCGGCCACTCCATAAACTGGATTTCTTAAACCTTCACACCTGTGAATAATTGTTTTATTGGAAACTTTTTCTAAAGCTTCGTTTATGTACATCTCATCCATCCAATCAATGTCATCTGTTTTGGAAGGTACAGATACATAACCACTGGCAAATATCTCATTACATTTACGACATTTGTAAATACATTCAAACTGAATTTTGGGTGTATCATCCTTCTTTGGTTTCATTTACCATCTTCCTTTCTGACAATTGTAAATTTCTTTTATTCGACATAATTCACATATAGGATAACCCTTTCTTGTATTTTCATTAATAATTTCGTGGGAAGTATAAGAATTGTGGTATAATATTTCTTTACCACAATTACTACAATTTATTTTGTCCTGTAATTTACCACTTAATGGGCAATTCCAGTTATCCGGTAAATTGTAAGTCTCATATTTTTGTAATCGTCTATTCCATTTAACCATTATATATCATCCTCTTTATTCCTATTATGTGTATATTTTAAAATTAAATTATCATAATATTTCTTTTCCTCTTTAAAGTGTTCTGCGTCTGTAATTATGAAGAATTTGATAAAGTCTGTTCCGTTATCGTCAAATCTATTAAAATATGGAATATCCTTAATTATACTACTATTATTTGGATATATCATAATCTTTCCACTTTTCCTATCAGGCTTTAATGCTTCTGCAATTTTACCTAAATTGTATCTTGAATTATTTATCTCGTAGTTATAATCCTCATATTTTATAGGATGTACAAAATCCTTATCGTGGTTACCGTTCTCAAACTTATAGTAAACACCTTTCATACCATCGTACCATGCAAAAACTAAATTATCTGCATCTATCTTACCCTTTGTACACAATTCAAATAAATCTTTTGTAGTGTAAATAATTCTATCTAAGGCATTAAATTCATCTGAACCATAAGGTGCTTTCTTATACAGTTCTAAAAACTCTGGAACAGTAACACATATATTTTTTCCATAGTCTTTTATAATGGATGGAGTTTTATAATTATATTGAATAGCTTCAATAGCATTAGGGTGACAGAAATAGTATTTAGTATCAAATTGTTCATTTTCTTCATATATTACATAGTGTTCTTTTACAATAGCCACATCTTCTCTTAATATAAAATATTCCACTTCTTTAGTTACTTCATGTGTGTAGGTGCACGATTTCTTTTCCATATATCAATCTTCCTCCAATCTAGATTTATATTTCCAATCCAGTAATTGTCCACAATAAGGACATCTATTTATATTATTATATGAATTATTAGGTTTAATTTCTTCGTAAATGTTTTCAAAAACTTCTACATAACCATCTTCCACATATCTACCTAAATTAAATCCACATAGACATTTAGGTATTACATAGGGTTCTACGGTTATTGTATAAGCAAAATCTTTTTCAGTTGTAATTGTATCATTCATAAAATTCTCCTTAAAAATCTTTTTGCATATTGAAAATAACTGTCATTCTATCTGCTAATTCATGTACTTCTTCGATAGGTACTTTCTTAAACTTTCCAAGCCATGCTATATAGTCCGCTGTTTTAGATAAAGTTATCATATCCACTACTTGATATTCTGCCTTATCCATTATTCGAAGCATTTCTTTGTATCTATAGGATGTTTTAATGTTTGACTTTTTATTATTTTTAACTTTTGTCATATGAACCCTCCTATAAAATAGATTATTTATACAACTCTTACTAATAATATTATACAACATAAATATAAAAAAAGTCAATATAAAACAATGCTGTTCTATAAATTTTTATATTTTAACAAAAAAAAATATAAAAAAGAACTGTATTTATTTACAGTCCTTTTTGATTCTTGTTATATGGTCATTTTCCAATTCAAATTCCATTATATTACATTCGCAACATACAGGAAAACCAAATCCGGTTCTATTATGAATGAAACGTGACGTAAATGTGTCACCGTATTCAACTTGTTTTCCACATTCGGTACAATTTACAAGTTCGTTCATGTCATTACAGTAAATTGGACAATACCAACCATTCTCTTCCGGTTTAGTATAAGGTTCATATTTAGCTTTTTGTAAATTCCATTTTTGCATAAAATAATCAGTTGTTATCATTGTTTACATCCGTCCTCATAGAATGTGATTTTACAGCATTAATTAACTTCTTACGTACAGATTTTCTACAGTTCAAACATTTCTTAACCGCATTCTGTTTCTTATATTTCCGTTTCACTTTCAAGTTCCTCCTTAGTTAATGTGGTAATGCAATCAACAGGTATGATCCCTACATATTGTATGTCTTCTTCTCCCTCATACCAATCATGTAACCATTCCCAATCACCGTTAACAGGTCTTAATATTTCATTGTCTATTCGATAATCTTTTTCATGATTATAGTACTATAAAACATATAAAAATTTATAATATGTACAAATACATATAAAATTATATAGTATATGCTTTGCCTGTACTATTAGGCTTTACTTATATTTAGTTTATAGAATTCACATAATAATATTTAACGAATAATTATTAAATATTAAAAGTCTTTGTCATTCTTTTATTCAAATATAAGTGCTAATGGGTAAATTCCCTACAAGCTACAAACTACAAATCACTTGGTTCAGTATATTTGCCTCGCAAGAAATTGATTTAAATTATTAAGCTACCATAGACTCTAATTTATCTATAAAGCCTTGATGCATACGTGCTATTACATAAGCAGCTCCTTGATGTGTATTTAATTTTTTAATATTACAATATTTTTGTTTTGCTATTTTACTTGTATTTTTAGGGTTTACTAAATTTAAATTAACTTTATGATTGAACGATATATCTTTTAGTTTTTGTTTATATCTACTATAATCAAATTTATGTAAAATATTATTTAACTTTGTATTACCTTTATTACTTGATTTTAAACTTTTGGCTTTGGTCTTTTTAAAATCTAAATCTTCTATGGATATATCTTTTCCTACTAATACTGAATATTTTACAATTTTATTTATTATTTGCTCTATTTCATGCTCGGCTCTTTTACCACATCCATGATATTTTAAATCATATTGTTTAAGACCAACTAAATTTCCTTTAGCGTCTGTTTCTGATAACTGTATAAAACCATCATTATAATCTAAACCAATAACACCGTTATTACTTCTGGTTAAGTATTCGGTATCATAAAAAGATTTAGTATACACAATTTGTAAATACCATTTTGTATTTTTTCTATGAAACCTAAAATGAATAGCTCGTTTATTAGGTAAATTAAATTTTTGAGCATTTATCAAATCTATAATATCTTGTTTATTGTATTTTATGGTAAAATTATTATATTCAATATATTTGTTCTTATCATATTTACCGTAGTTACCTTTTTCTATTTTGCGTAAAGATATATTAAAAGTATTTGTAGGTTCACTATAAGATAATGCTACCATTTGATTTCCATCTTTTTCATTAATGGAACCTGTTAACCATATATTTTTATCACGATTCTTTATAAAATCATTATACCATTTTTCATGAGTTTTATATTTATTATCGGATAAATTATATTGTTTCTTTAATAATTTTTTAGTACCAAAACATATTTTATAAATACTATGTGTAATAAGATAATCTAAATTTTTATATTTAATATTAAGTCTATTTAATTTATTCTTTTGATGATATAAAGAAAACTTATTTCTTCTATATTTGCTAAGCTGTTTCTTAGTTGCTAAATTTTTAGTTACTTTAGGTTTTAATTTATTTAATTCTTTTATAGTTTTCTTTACTTTTCGTTCTTGTTCTTTTATTTTAGTATTAAGGTTAGCTAATTCAGTTTTCTTTAATTTCATGTAGGCTTTCATAATACCCTTAACTTCATTAACAATAGAATTTATAGTTCTACTATGTAAACCGTATGTTTTACGACAATGTTTTTCAAAAACAGCTTCTGTTTTATATCTTTGTTTAAATAAGGGATGTGTCATTTCATAGAATATTTTACGTTTTACCCATTCATATTCTGTAACTGCCGTATTTAAATAATTAACTAATTTTGAATCTGTTTGTAATCTCGTTTCCACAGTAATAATTCTTTCTATTAACAATAATAATCACTTCCTTATTAACAAGTATTTCTAATTATATTATACAACATATTTATCAAAAAGTCAATAATTACAACAATAAATTTTTATACTTGACTATACTTTACTATAAAAGATATAATTAAATATTATATTTGTATTTGATAGTAACAATCATCACACATTGATAACCTATTTTATCTACAGCTAATTGAATTAGTTGTTCTAACTGGTTTTGTAAATCTGACATTAGTTTATTCCTCCCTTATTTATCTAAAATAATAGTTCCTTGATTTTTAAGTGTGTTTATAAAATCTTTCCAGGACATAATTTTATCATATTCATCTCGCATATATAAATTCTTTAATTCTTTTATAGTGGCTTCCAAGATAACTCCATCTTCCGTTTTCATAAAGACCCTCCTACTCTTCATCAGAAGTTAATGTAAATGTATAAGTTTTACCGTTTATTTCTAATGTTACTTCGTGCAACTTATTCCCTTCGGAAGTAATAATTGTTTTATCATGGTCTACATATTTAGCAAGAATTTGAACATTCTCAAAATGCCTAGACATATATACAATGCCGTAAATAAATGAAAAGATGCCAGACAGAACTATCGTAATGAGTACAAAATAGGTAGACCAAGTACAATGGTGTTTACTATATATTTCTATCAAGAATCCAAAAGAACTCAATAAAAATAAACCGGAAACTACGAAAATAACTCCATCTTAACCCTCCTTTACATATAATATTTAAATTAATTTTTTCAAATTGTATATGGGGTAAAATTAATTCGTATCAGATTTTTTAGTAACAGGTTCAGCAGTAATATCTTTTATAGTAGTAATATATTCTTTATCGCAATTTTTGCATTTACATTTTTGATTACCGTTTTTATCAAAACCTTTTTTAATTTGATTTTCAACATCGTGACAATTAGGGCACATTAAAACTAAAGTATCAAAAGGTTCTATATGTGTATCTAATATTGTATCAACTAAATGTTTAGCTTGTTTATTTTGATAAGTCTTTTTTACATCCTCTGATATTTGTTTAGGATAAATAATATAACCCTTTTTACATAATTTACAATATCCTCTACGATAACCCTTAGTACTATAACCTGCTTTACTTTGATTTTTAGTATCACTGCAATGTGGACAAGTTAAAGATGTAGGTGGTTTTCTATTAATAGAATTTTTAACATCCTGTCTGTAAGCATTATTAGTATCTTCATCTGTGTATACAACATAAACCTTATTGCAATATTTACACATACCTCTTTGATTACCGACATTATTATAACCTTTAAATACTTGATTCTCAGTGCTATCACAATAAGGACATTGTAAGCTAACAGTCTTTTCAGGAAGTTTATTATTAACTTTTAAATGTGTAAGATATGTATAGCTTTTCTTACAGTAAGAACAATAATATCTTTTATTACCGGATGTTGTACAACCTTTATTAGATTGTTTATCAGTATGATTACAATAAGGACATTTCTTATTTAAATCGACTACAAAATTTTTATCTTTCATATCATTATTAATTAATAAAAATATAAATTATTTCCATATATCTGATGATAAATAAATGCTAATCTTTCTACTAATTTTAGATAATCATTAGTTTCTACTACATCTAAAATATCATCATTTGTCATAGCTAATTTAATTTGGGCATTAAAATCATTTTCATGTAATTGGCATAACATCCAAGCATTAAATCCTGTACCATCGTATGTAATATTATGCGGTGTAAATTCTGCACAATCCACAATAGGTCGAAACATACTAAAAAGTTTTTCTTTCATAAATGCTTCTCTATCTACAGAAATTTTAAGGATTTTATCACCTGATACCCAATAAATATACATACCATAACCGGTAATTCTGTTGGCTATTTGTTTATGTATATATTCTTTTAATTCTCGTAATTCGTGCTGTAGTAGACCATTATCACGATTATAAATATAGTCAGATACAAATTCTTTTATATCCTCCTGTATGTTTTCCCGATTATAGTTAGAATAAAAATCGGCTTTAATATAGTCTATATGTTTGTTAGGACATAAGTAAGCAGTACCTTGTATGGAGTCGCCTGTAGTTATTTCATTCATAGTCACTTCATCTAATTGAAGAATAAATTTCTTATCCCCGCTGTTTAAAAGTAAATATCCTAAAAAGTCGTTATTGTTTTTCATTTTGTTCCTCCTCAGCAGACGCTGTTTTTAATAATGTAAAAACATCTTCTAATGTTATTTTACCTTCCACTATTTGAGAAGTAATAAAATCCATTAATTGTTCTTCTTCTTTGGACATTTCATAGTTTTTAGAATAATTCATTATATATCACCTTTAATGTTCTTATATATGTATATTATACAACATAAATGGAATAAAGTCAATATTATATAAAAATTTTTATATTTTAACAATAACAAAGCTGCCTTATAAATGGGGGCAGCTTTTTACAAAATTATTCTGTTGTGCAAAACTCTGTAAATTCATTTAGGGGTATGGTTACGAATTCCCTGTCCAACATGGAAAGGTTATCTTCAATATAGAATGTGAAACAGTCTGCATAAAATTCAAAGTCTGTGGGATAGAATCTATCCTTATAGTTTGGTATTTCAGCTTCTCTTCCATTTTGCTTTAAGTAATTACACCAATCCTGTAACTTTTTATCTGCATACTTCGTTCCTATTTTATAGGCAATTTCTTCAATTTGATAATAAAGTTTTACAAATTTCTGATAGTCTTCATATGACATAAATTAAACCCTCCTTAGTTTTTATATAAATCATCGATAACTACAAATCCGCCAAATGTCTCATAAACATCCGCCATTGTAATATGTCTTATTGCGATAGGAGATTCTGAACCCTTTTCAAATTTTACGAATTCCTCGTCATCGCAATCATTATAGTCAATCCAACCTCCGAATGCTTTTACAATTCTCTCCATAATGTTTTTGGCATCGTCGTCGTATCCAAGACTAAGGTTTGTTGTTTCACTTTTTACCATATCTTCAAGTCCTAATGGCTTATAGTAGTCAAGATTTTCATACCAATTAAGTGGACTATAGTAATAGAAAATTGTACGCTTTCTGCCGTTATAGGTAAAAACAATCCATTTGGCAATACTCCAAAGAGTTTTATCCTCACTGTAATGTTCTTTTATGTCGTCGGTGGAAACATATTTGTCATATTCAGCTTCTGTAATTCTTGTCACAGTACCATTTACAAGTTTAACATCATTATCCACATTAGTTTTAATCCATTCGGCAATGGACTCAGCATCTACTCTACCTATAAGTCTTACCTTTGTATCTACGCTCATACTTCTTTCTCCTTTACCACAATATTAACCAATTATAGCTGCCATACGGGCTTCCTCTTCGGTGTCAAAAGGACCATCCGTAATACCAAAACCACCTGACCAGTCTTCTTCCACTACTACGTCATAGTTTAGTAATCTTTTAGCAGCTGTTAACTCCTCATCTGTTAGAGATACAATACCTCTTGTACAACCTTCTGCACGCTGAGAAACAACGTACCACTTCCTATTTACATCGTTCATTTCTTTTCCTCCTTTAATCTTTAAAATAGTAAGAACTTTGTTTACATTAATATTATACAACATATTTATGCATTTGTCAAGTAGTTTGAAATAAAATATATTTTTTAATTAGTTTATTTTAAAATCAATCTTAGCAAACTTTGCAAGTTCTTTCTGCTTATCTGCTATTCTGCTTGGAATAAGTTCATTTATTACCCACTGTCTATATTCTTCATAAGGCTTGCCTGTCCAGTATCCCTCTTCGTACCAACCTGCCTGTGGCTGCTGGTTATACCAACCTCCATCCTCTTCAGGTTTAATCTCATTGTTCTGGTACTGCACAAGTCGTGCTTCATAGTTAGCAATATTCTTTATAGTTTTCTTTAAGATTTTAGTAGCTTCCTTAGTAAGATTACCAGTCTTATAAAGTTTCTCGAAGCAATCAATACCATAATTCATCTTCGGGCCTTCTACGAATTCTACTGTATATATGTTCTTTATGTACTGACCACATCTATCACAAGTACAACCTTGATTATTTCCAACTGTCTCAAATGTTACCTTCTTAATATGTGCCATATACTTCCTCCTTGAATTATTTTGAACCTATTTACTTTACATATATATTATACAACATATTTTTCAAAAAGTCAAGTAGTTTTTAGAATAATTATTGTAAATTGAAAATTTTTATTATTTAACAAAAAAAGACAGTCTCGAGAACTGTCTAAAATCTTTTAAAATTAGAAATAAATAAAGGAGGTTTTTATAAATATAAATATAAAAATTATCTAATTTCTAAGTCTTGATAAATATCACTATATGTCGAAATGCAATCATTAAGTAGGTATTCTAGTCTGTGTAATCTATTAGCTAATTGTTTCCATTCAGAATCGGAAAGTTCCTGTTCATGTTTTTCCATAGCATTATTCATAAATCTTGTCATATCATTTAAGTCATATGCTAAAGCACCTATTCTGTTAACCATTTCCACAAAGTATTCTTGAGATTCTGACATTCCATCATGAGTAAGAATTTCATAATTTCCAAGAGTTTGTTTTACCTTTTCATTAAATTTCCTAACCATAATTAATTCTCCTTAATTATTCAATAGCATCCGTAAATATTCTATTTACTTCGCTAACAATATTACGAATATCTCGGGCCTGTTGTCTTATAGCCTGTAGTTTTGATATCATATCTTTATATTGTGCAGCTGTTATGCTATCAAAATTGGTATCCTTAATACCTTCCTCATCCTCAAAATGATATCTGATGTAATTAAGATCCTCTGCTACTTGATTAAAATAGGATTGTAGTGACAACGTAAGATTGTCCATTGTATCCTTATATGTACTCACATTAGCAGATTCCTTTAAATGTAATTTATTAATCATATTATACAACTTCCTTTCTTTTAATTATTATAAAAATTAACATCACAATTTTTTGGAAAAGATGTACCTTCGTCTTTATATAGGCATAAGCCAAATATAACAGCGCCTATAAGCCTTAAGACAGTTGCGATTGCGTTTTTCCTTTTCATAGATTTTACTCCTTTGAATTTATTACTCAACCGAGGTTTGGTTAGGTGAGCGGGATTCGAACCCACGTATAATAGAGCCAAAGTCTATTGTCTTCGCCCGCTTGACTATCACCTAAAAAATAAGGAGAGGCGCGAATATCACTAACCTCTCCATTATAAAGTATGTTTTATTCGCGATGTCCACCAGTCACTATACAATGAGGTGGAAAACTCGTGTCGAAATATCTACATTCGTCCGGTAACACCACTTTTCTTAACACCGTACCATAGAACGCATACGGACCAATATAAGTTACCGTGGATGGGATTATTACCGTTCGAAGTTCAGAACAATTGCAGAATGCACCTTTAAGTAACACCTCTGGCAATGCTGAATGTATTAACTTGCCATTCTGAACATACCATATTCCTGGCGGATAAGGCGGTGACAGACGGGGCAGGAGCTCGGGTAAGTCCGCATGGGTCAGCCTCCTGTTTTCTATGTACCATACTCCTGGCGGATAAGGCGGTGACAGACGGGGCAGGAGCTCGGGTAAGTCCGCATGGGTCAGCCTGTTGTTCTCAATGTACCAGCTCATTCCTGCGCCTCCACAATGTTGAAGCCAATGCTCTGGAGATAGGTAACGTCGAGCCATTTCTCATCGGAAACTCCCTTTGTGTTGCCTGTAGTGGCAATATTCGGAGCGTGTGTGCTGTTGAATATGGAGACCATGGTGTTGTTCCCGTTAATATTACCTACTGCATTTTGTGTGGTTATGTCGAGCACGGTGTTGTTGAAAAGCGCAGAACCGTCTGCATATGATAGTATTCCTTCCAGATTGCTATCGTTGATTTCCAAATAACAATTACTGAATGTGGGGGTGTAATAACGTGATATGCTATTACATAAATACCTCGATTGAGTTGTTAACTTAATATTGCAGTCTGTAAAAGTACAGCTTGATGTAATATGAGCCAAACGCATACTATTTCCAGACATATTGAATGAACAGCCTTTGAGCGAACCAAAATAATTGCTACCGCTCTCCAAAATTTGACCGTCACCTGTCATGATGCCAGCAAAATCACAGTTTTCCAGAATAATATGACCATTGGATGAAGTATCAATATTCATAAGAGTCGTCGCTATCACTATATTCGTAAACTTTGTATTTTTTATATAGCTAACCGAAGAACTGTTGAAATGAATGGTAAATGCTATTTGTGTATTGTATATACGACTTATGGTCTTGTTATCGCCGTCCACATAGCCGTTTACCACAAGCATTGGTACATCGCCGTTCGGGTATTCGGCAAGGACATCTATGTCATTACCGATCTTCACATACTTTCCGCTCTCTGCCGCCTTTTCGACAAGCTCCGCATAGGTCGTCACGATGTATGGGTCGGACTGTGTGCCTGTTCCTGTATATGCCATTAAATCAACTCCTTTACAAAAAAAATAAGTAATAATCTATTTGATTACTACTTATTAATGTTATAGATAGATATAATTTATAAATTATTATTGTTATTTATTTTTTTATTTTTATAGTATTAATCCTTCTTTCTTACAAAATCATGTACTTCTGTATAACCGTTATAATAGAGATCTTCTGCACAATCTTTCCAATCTTGTTCTGTTAATGTATATGTTTCTTTTAATTCTGATGAAGTTGTTTTATTTCTATATGCTAAATATTCATATACTTCATCCGATGTTATATTTATAGTACCTACAACAATATATTCTCGTTTTTCCATATTAATCCTTTCTAAAAGTTTCGTTTAGCCATTTAGCACATTTACGAGCTATTTCTGCTTTACTGAAATAAACCGTATTTGTATCTCTATGTGTAGTATAATCTGTGTTAAATGATGTAGTTCCATCATTGAAATATGTTTGATAAACATAATATTTACGTTCATCAGCATCTTCCCAATCAGGTTCATAATCTGCATCGTAGCAATATTTAAAAGCTAAAAGTGCATTATTTAATTTTTGTAAAGTAAGTGCTTTTTCTGCAAATTCTTTATTAGGATAATAACATAATGGATTATCTTTAGGAAAATTAGGGTCATCTGTCCATTCAATACTATTATCACTACAGTCATCATTATCAATATACCATACCATAGATGTATTTTCAAGTTGATTAAATATAGCATTATTATATTTTTCTAAAATATCTTTAGGTGGTTCTGGTTTATTTATTTCTTTAGTGTTCTTAGTTCCTTCTATGTCCGCTATTAATTCATTTATTTTTGATACATATTCTTTTATTTTATCTATTTTCTGTTCTGTTGTTTCTTTTGTAGTTACTCTAATTGTATTATCTTTAGTAAATTCAATTCTTGTAGTTATTAATTTAGCTCCTTCATAGGCATCACATTCAAAAGCATCTGATATTGATTTATTCCCATTACAACATCTTAATTCATCATTTTCTTTTACATCATAGATGGTTGCATCTATATTCTTATAGTATTTACAGCCTTTACACCTATTGCATACATAATCATTCATATAAAAATCCTCCTTATAAAAATAATGTTGTATAATAATTGTTTTTTACTACATATATTATACAACATATTATAATAAAAGTTAATGAATAATTGAAATGTTTTTATGTTAATTATAAGTTCATTTGCTGGTCAACTAAAACATAAACAGATATTTTAACATCAGGATTTATGCTTTTTAATAACCGTTTCATTTCATTTATAGTAGAACCAGTAGTTAGAAAATCATCACAAATTAATACTTCATCACTTTCTCTAAGTTCTTCGTATAATTTCTGGTCTTCTTCATTTCTAAATTTTAAAAAATCTATAAATCCAGCTCTACCTACTACAGTCATATACATTTTCATTGTAAATAAACCTTTAGTATCATCATTGGCTCTAATATCATCTGCTATAGCATCTTTAAATATATCTTTTAAATGTTCTATAGCTTCTGCACGTTTTTTAGCATCAGAATATTTATTTGTTTTTGCTAATGCTTCATCAGCACGTTTTTCATCAAAAGTTACATCTCTACAATGTTTTTTAAATAATTCTAAATGAAATTTATCATACGTGCCAACATTAGGTTCAACATATTCCCAAAGTAATCTGCACATAGTTCCAACTAAGGATTTTTCTCTATATGTTTTAATTGTAAATCCAACAATAGATAATACCTTTATTATTATTTATATAGTCTAAATTAAAATAATATTCATATTCCTCTTTTATATAATTATTACTCATAATCACTGTACCTCCTTTTCTATAGAATAGTTTACATCTTCTTTTTCGGTCTGCCAATTTAATAATGTCATATTAGAAAACCTCCTTAAACAATCGTCTCATTAAATCTTCGTAATATCTATCTGTTTCTACGATAGATAAATTATCATTTTCTTTAGTATAAAGTATAGTCATAATAGCTGCTACAAATTTAGATAACTCTATAGAGGATTTTGCGGACGTATGTATTAACGATTTCGGAATTATGTCCTTATGAGTTTTCATAAAATTAACAAGGGCTTTATTTTCGGGTATATTAGTTTTCATAGACAAGCACATTAAATATCAACTCCATAACTGTATATTACATAGATTTCCAATCACACACAAGGATTTCTACATCCGTATCAGCAAATACATCTTTGATAATCTGTTCTACGTCATCCCATTTAAGTCTGTCTAAACCGCAACCTATTTTTGGCATTGCAATCTTGCTTGTGTGTTCTCCAAAATTTACAAGATAGTGACACTTCATATCTATTAAACTCTCTTTTAAGGTTTGATATGTCGGTTTATAGTAATATTTTTCCTTTGTGACTAAATTCACAACACTTCTAATACTATTAATATCGTCATAATGACATATAAGAGCATAACCATTCCCACACCAGATGTCCTTTTTATAAAGATTTAATAATTCCTTTTTGACACCTTTAAGGGCAAACTTCTTGGCAATACCTGCACCAAGAGCAAAGTCTGCCGATATGCAATGGCAAAGGGTGTAATCTTTAGGTACTGTAAAGAGATCTCGTTTCTCAACTGTAAACTTCATACTATCACCCTCCAACATTAGCTTTTAATATAACCGATTCTGTGTCAAGATTAATCTGTGAAATATCAATCCTCTTTGCCCTCTTAAAACTATCCGATGACCAACGTGCCCTTCTTTCAGCATGACGTTCATCTTCTGCCACAATGACAATTGCGTAATCGTCACCATAGGTATATTCACCAACAGGTAATTTAGCTAAATATACATTCATTATTTGCTCTCACTCCTTATCTGTTACAGGCGGCAGTCCTAATGATTCAGAATCGAATCGCATTACAGGTATTGCCCTTAAACCCTCAATTTCTTGTCGCAATTTTTTTTTATTTTCTTCGGCAAGCAGTTCTAATGTTCGCACAAGACTCTTTATCATATCCTTATCGGTATATTCGCTCAAGCCCAACATCTCCTCTCATAAAATGTAGCTTTAGTTATCCTGTATGGGATATATGTATTCGCACTTTGCCACTTTTGTTACAGCATTTGCAACAATATCAATTCTTTCGGTTTTAGGATTTTTGTAAAGTCCCCATTCAATTGCACACTGAGCAATGTCATCAAAAGTTATATTGCTATCATCCTTATCCCACATCTTCTTGAAAGTAGTTTTTGTCATTGTTATCATCAACTCCTTTCTAATAAAATGCAACTTTCAACTCTCAATCAGTTTTAAGGCTTCATTGGTGTATCGCCATACAAGACAGTTATCTCTTTCACCGTGAAGTGGACAAGTATCACAATCCATATCACATTCATAGATGTGATAATCTACATTTGAAAAATCCTCAATTGCCGATTTCAAAAGCTGCTTTGCTTTATCATACTTCTCAGCTATCTCCATTCCTGCCTTTGCAGAATTATTTAGAGCTTCTTCTGCCGCAAAGAAGTTATGCTCTGCGGTTCTTAGCAACTCTATAATCTGCGGTTTCGTTAATGACATAAGATAACTGTCGCTATATGCTTTATATCCCATCTGATTCATCTCCTATCAGTTTTAAGGCTTCGTCTGCATACCGCCAATTTCTCAAATCTTCTCTTATGGTACATTCTTTACAACAAGGACACCACTCGATATAAGAACAGATATTGCAACTTTGTCCGTTTCCGTCTAAATTTTTCTTGTCGCACAGGAGTTCATGTATATCCTCAACCGCCGCTTTCAGAAGTCGCTTGTACTCAGCTTTTTCAGAAATAAGCTGTTCACAGCTATCTAATACCTGTGCAAGCAGGTCTTTTTCTAATGCCTGTCCTCTTGTGATTTTTAATACTGACGCACCTTTTTCGTTATGCTGTCTAAGTACCTTTATAGCTTCGTCAAGTTTCATTTTCACTACCCCCTGATAGAAATTCTGTTATGTTTTTTAATAAGGTTTCTACTTCGTGCCTTGTTGATGTGTTTTCAATTTCACATTCAAGCAAATATCCTAACACTCGATTACATACTCTAATAATACCCTTAGCTTTCTTCAGCTCCGTCAACCACTCGGCAAGTTGTCTGTAATTTTCAGCGCATTCTGTACATCGCGAAGAATTAGTTTCCGCAGTCAGTTTTTCATAGGCATTGTAATTATTTTTTGCGAGTAACTCGTACGTTCCAGCTGCCAAGTCATTTTCTTCTGCTACTTCAAGACAATGCTTTATGGCTTCATCCAATGTAAGCTCACTCATTTTGACTCCTCCTGCCTAATCTTTTGAATCGTTCTCCACGCTTCGCACTCGTCATTCTTATCTTTGGTTTCAGCATACGGGCAGAATACATCACATCTACCGTTGTCTACCATGTAGTCACATAATGTGCCAAATATGCCAATTAATTCTTCGGTCTTATTCATAGCAATCCTCCCACCACGGTTCATCTTCGTAGTATACCCCACCATCAAAGCCGTACTTTTTATCAAGCATTTCAGCAAGTTCATCTGAAACTTCTTCGTGTGGTCTATATATATAATACTCTGCCTTTATTATTTTCTTATGTTCAAGTCTGGCGTTCCATATTTTTCTAATGTTTATATTGTATATAGTTTCATAACAATCAAAAGGATCAGCGACATTATATCCGTCAAGATAACCCCGATAAGTCCAATGAACATTCCACGGCAGTTGTTCCCTGAAAGTGCATTCGTAAGGGTATGTAAGGAGATAGCTTGTATCTATATCATGATAACTATTAGGGTGCGATGCATTTTGTTTCCGATGTTCAAACCCCAATTTAAACCATTTCTTATATATTTTATATTTATGTTCACTAATCATTGCTTATTCCTTCACAAAAGTAAAATTTTATTCTTTATCTTTATACTTACAATAACGGTCATAATGTTGTAAGGTGGATAGTATAACAAACAGAATCAGAAGTATTGTATACAAATCTAATTTATTTGCAAAACAAAATACTACTAAAACTATATCCATTATAAGTCCAAAACAATCATGTTTAATCCAATTAACTATATTTTTCATTTAGCATCACCTTTTTTGGGTAGTTCAGGAAGAGGTTGCCAATGGGTAACTTCTTCCCAACAGTACATAGTCTTATCATCATCAGTTGTCCAATAATCTCCATCTTCTGCACTATTGCAGTAATACGCAACAGAGCAGCTGCCGTTGTCTCTCAGAATAAGAACTGATTCAGATGTCATACTTTTCTTATCTATTATAGGTGGTGGGTTCTTTTGAGCATCTATCCACCTATCAACAGGCTGTACGTCTGCGACTGGAAGTTCGTTTATCTCATCAAATAATATTGCATAATCATAACTTGTTGCAAAGCGATTTTCACTAAATGCGTCCGCAATAAAACAGCGCACATCATCTCTGCTTACATATTTATCCATTTTAACACCTCGTTTTTGGCTATTCTACGTTGCCATTTTACCGATAAAATTATTCTTTAATCCTTTGGTGGTTTTGGTAATGGCTGCCAATGTGTTACTTCAAGCACTTCTATCCATTCCCAACATTCTCCACCGTCCTCGCTTGGATAAGTATTCCAAACTCCAAATGGATAGTCGTTACCATTATACTCACCATCTTTTATTCCTCGGTCGAAATACAATACTTCAAATTCACCTGTAGCCAAATAACACAAATAGTTACCACTAACATCTGGAACTCTTTCTTCCACCTTTACTAACGGATTTATAGACTGTACGTCTGCTGCAGGCATTTTTTGAACTTCTTTGTCTATAGTATCAAGCATTAAAATAGCACCCATATTCTGTAAACCATGTTGATGCGTATAAATAATATCATATACGCACTTCTTGCTTACACTATGTTTTATATAAAAATTAAACAACTTCTATATAAAACTTTAATAAAGTTTATTAATTGCAATATTACAATTAACAGTGACCTTAATAGGACTAAGTGCGTAAGATATATTATTAAATAACATATCTTGTAAGCCCTCTATTACATAACTTTTCTTTTGTTTTTGCAAATACTTTTTCATAATTTGATAACTTCCATTAACATCTGCATTTATTAATAAATTATTATTAGTTTTAAATAAACCTCTATGTATTCTGCGTGACTTATTATAATATTTTTTAGTGAGTGGTTCTTTATCTAAAAAGGATGTTCCAGATGAATATTCTTCTGTTGTTCTTACTACAGTTATTCCTTTTAATTTTGCTTTATACTCTATTTGTTCAACTAATGTTAAAAATGGTATTTGTTGAAATTTTTGATTATTAACCTTTCCCATTTCAGCACTTTGTTTCCAACCTTTATTATATCCTATAATAATTGTAGTAATATTATTAGCATCCGCATAATCTACAATAAATCTACTACATCTATGCATTAATGACATTATCTTATTATTCCTATTAGTATATAATCTTTCAATTAATTTTGAAGTTGATTGCTGTTTACCATTTTTATACATAGGTAATAAACTCTTACATTCGGATATCTTTTTATCATTTAGAATGACATCTCCTTTTTTGCTATATCATCCCTATAAGCAATAACACCACCTTTCATATCATATTCAATATTACGCTTATGTTCAAG
>Ga0326512_10001576_pt1 | contig 17406 bp, 14 predicted proteins | sample 1_2617_0518_D_FD_203652 | JGI IMG/M metagenome (GOLD analysis project Ga0326512, IMG submission 203652) | Bovine rumen microbial communities from UC Davis, California, United States - 1_2617_0518 | ecosystem: Host-associated > Mammals > Digestive system > Stomach > Rumen | place: USA... | reverse complement strand
TTAAGCATGCCTATTATTGTCTGGTTTCCTGTAGTAGATTGACGCATCTCAACACATATCTTTGTGTCAACAGGCAAGAACAAATCTACTCGAGAACCAAATTTAATAAATCCCAGATGTTCGTCGATATAACAATCGTCCCCCTCCTTCGCATAAGTAACTATACGACGGGCCATTGCTCCAGCAACTTGCCTGCAAAGTATATCGACGCCATCATCTGTAGTAATAATAATATCTGTCATCTCATTTTCATCGCTAGCCTTAGGCAACCACGCCTTATGGAAATGACCATTATGATGTTCAACCAACTTAACCTTGCCATCTACAGGGAACCAATTGGCATGAACATTGAAAAGGCTCATAAAAATGCTCACCATTATTCTCTCCTCTTTCAAGTATTTTTCTTCAAACACCTTTTCCAGCACGACAATTTTGCCATCCGCGGGTGCAACAACAACTCCCTCAGTATCAGTCATTTCGAATATACGAATCGGGCAACGGAAGAAATTTAGCACAACGCCCCATGTTATACCAAATACTACAGCAAAAAGGTAAAATGGTAAAGGAGATTCGAACGAACGCCACAATATTATTCCAATAGCTATCAAAGCCATTGCACTATACACCAAAGTATCCGTCCCTTCACGATGAATACGGATCTTCTTAAGTTTTTTTATACGTCTTCCCATTCTCGTAGGTCAGCAAACGTTATTAATAGTTACAAGGATTACGCCTTGAATCTTTTAGATAATTAAGTTTATACAGTTGCGTATTCAGAATTGAATTCTGAAAAATCCAACTTTTTGCAAAAGTACAGAAAAAAAATGACATGTGCAAACAATTTGTAATTTTATTGCATTTTTTCTATATTATTTCCACCTTCTATATATTATATCATCGAGAAAAGTGTACCTTCGCCGCACTATGACCGACGAAGAATACATGCAAAAAGCTATAGCCGAAGCAAAGGCCGCGGCAAAAGAAGGAGAGATTCCAATTGGTGCTATTATTGTGGCACAAGGTCGAATATTGGCAAGGGCACACAACCTTACGGAAAAATTACACGATGTTACCGCTCATGCTGAGATGCAGGCCATTACCGCCGCAGCCAATGCCTTAGGTGGCAAATATCTCACAGGCTGTACACTTTATGTTACTGTAGAACCATGTGCCATGTGCGCCGGAGCGTTAGGTTGGAGTCAGATTTCGCGATTGGTATATGGTTGCAAAGACGAAAAAAGGGGATACCAAAAGGTAGCCCCATTATCACTCCATCCTAAAACAGAAGTCACCAGCAGTATTCTTGAAGAAGAATGTGCTACGATGATTAAGGATTTCTTTCTTACTCGGCGGTAAGTCCTATACGCTTTTCCTGTATGCGAGCCTTCTTACCTGTAAGATTACGCAGGTAGTACAGCTTAGCTCTACGAACCTTACCAACCTTATTTACTTCAATAGAGTCAATATTTGGTGACTCAATTGGGAAAATGCGCTCTACTCCGACAGTTCCAGACATTTTACGTACTGTAAAACGCTTTTTGTCTCCGTGGCCTGAAATCTTAATTACGACACCACGATAGAGCTGAATACGTTCCTTAGAACCCTCGATAATTTTGTAAGCGACAGTAACAGTATCACCTGCTTTGAATTCAGGGAACTTTTTGCCGGTTGCAAATGCTTCTTCAGCAACTTTGATTAAATCCATGTTCTTACTATTTTATTGTTTTTTAATCCATGTCACGTAGTCGAGTACCAGCGGTGACGTTAACGAAAATCGGCTGCAAAGGTATAAAAAATAATCTACATTATAGGGTTTACCTTATACCGAAGCATGCTATTTTAATATTTTTTAACTATTACTTCCCTATTATTCCCAACTTTGATGTCTTTAGGAATTTGACGATCTTGTCTATTTCCGGACTTGATTGTACCTGCTGCTCTATTTGTATACATGCATTCAGAATATCATCCTGTCCATGGAAAACCAATCGATAAGCATTTGCTATATGAGACTTTATCTTCTCATTAATACCGCTCTGATCTATAACAAAACCATTAATACCACCATATTTTATAGGATGGCTACCAGCCACAATGTATGGTGGGACATCTTTGGAAAATCTACAACCAGACTGAATCATAGAACAATCACCTACACGTACACCAGGATTTGCTATAACACCTGATGAGAAAATCACGTAATTGTGTATTTCAACATCACCAGCAATTTTTGTTCCATAACCAAGCACATTCTCATTCCCTATATGGACATCATGCGATATATGCACACCTTCCATTATAAAGTTCCTATTACCAATCAGGGTTTTACCCTCTAAATATGTAGCACGACTTATAACTACATTTTCACGAATGATATTACCTTCACCAATTTCGCATATTGTATTCTCACCTCTGTAGTGAAAATCCTGTGGAATAGCAGAGATAACAGCATTTTGATGCACCTTATTTCTCTTGCCCAAACGTGTTCCATTCATAAGACTCACATTAGGGTACAACACACAATCGTCACCAACAACAACATCATCCTCTATATATACAAAAGGATAGATAGTAACATTTTGTCCTATTTTAGCATTGGGACTTATTACTGCCTTATCTGAAATATTACTCATCGTTTATTCTCTGCCCCCTCCTAAGGCGCTATATAGATTAACTACTGCCTGCATCTTATTAAACTCATCTACTACTTGTGATATCTCGGAATTTAGAAGCGAGGATTGTGCTGAGATTACTTCCAAGTATGAGGACGTTCCCATTTTATAAAGCATCAATGTATAGTCAACACTCTTTGCCAGGGCCTCTACTTGCCGACGTTCAAGTTCCTCCATTTCTTTGCTGCTATTATACTCAACGAGGCAATTAGACACTTCAGCTCCTGCCTCCAGAATAATCTGTCTCCATTCTTTTTCCGCCACTTCGTATGACAACTTCGCTACCTTCAACTGAGCTATTAAACGACCATTCATAAATATAGGTTGCGTAAGTCCAGCTACAAAATTAGCCAAAAAGAAGCCAGGATTTGATACCGCGTTTCCCATGCTATTAGTAAACGAACCAGTTCCTGTGATTTTTAAACTTGGATAGAATGCCGACTGAGCTTTTTTAACATCGTAGAAACAATTTGCAAGTTTCATCTCTGCCGCATGTACATCAGGACGAGCAGAAAGCACATTTAAAGCGATACCTGTAGAGAAATTCTCGGGCAAATTCTGATCTGCCAACTTACCTCGAGAAATACTCTGAGCATGCATACCTACGAGAGTTGATAACGTATTCTCCGTCTCACGTATTTGGCGTTTCATATCTATAATATCAGTCTTTACCGAAAGATTTGCGGCCTGAGCAGAAATCACAGCAGTCTCTTTAGCACCTCGCAAATCCTTCTGCAGTTTCATCATACGATATGTTTCGGCAGTTAATGCCTCCATATCATTTAATATTTCGAGCTGACGATCTAACATCAACAATGTATAATAGCAATTCGCTATACCACATATAACCATAGAACGAGTTACATGTTGGTAATCTTTCATCATTTCGAGTTGTACCTCAGCTCCACGTTTAGTTGCCAATATACTACCAAATATATCTATTGTCCATGACGCTGATATGGGCATAGCATACGACTTGTTCCAGTCACCTTTTTTATCTCCAGAAACGACCTTTGCCAAAGTACCAGAAGGTGTGAATGTTACTTGTGGCAAGAATGCCAAACGAGCAGCTTTCAATGCGGCCTCCATCTTTTGAACATTTGCTGATGCTTCAAATATATCGACATTCTGTTCTAATCCCTTCTCTATAAGAGTACGCAGTTGAGGGTCAGTAAAGACTTCCTGCCACTTTACTCCACCAAAGCCTACGGAATCAGCACCTTCGATCCCAGCGGCATCACGCAAAGCACTACTTGTTGCTGTTGCATGAAGCAGGCTGTCCGGACGTTCATACTTTGACCACAAGCTCTTACCATGACTACATGACATGATAGAAACCACAAGCATCATAAGACAAACAGCATAGACTATCCGTTTTTGATACATTCTATATTTTCGATTATTTTTCATCATTCACTCCTCCTTATCATTTTACATAATTAGGATTGTTCTCACTAATTGCGTCACTGATAGCACCAGCTGAAATTGCGTACTGCCTCAACTCAGAACTTACAGCAACATTATCGTCTTCGAACTTCATCGGCCTGATCTTCTCCTGAAGAGATTGGAAGATGACGAACAAAGTAGGAACAACAAAAAGCTGTAAGATAGTACCAATCAGCATACCGCCTACAGCTGCGGCACCCAGCGTCTGGTTACCATTCTTACCTACACCAGAAGCAAACATCATAGGCAACAATCCGATAACCATAGCCAAGGATGTCATCAAGATAGGACGCAGACGGGCTGCGGCGCCCAGTACGGCAGACCATGAGATAGCCATACCCGTCTGACGACGCTCAAGAGCGAACTGTACAATTAGAATGGCATTCTTTGCCAACAGACCAATCAGCATAATCAGCGATATCTGCATGTAGATATCGTTAGCATGTCCGAAGAGATTGGTAAATAGGAAACAACCCGCTAGTCCAAAGGGTACAGACAGCAGTACAGACAGTGGCAGGATGTATGACTCATATTGGGCTGACAGAATCAAATAGATGAAGATGAAACAGAGCAGGAAGATTATACCTGTAGTGTTGGACGCCTTCGCCTCCTCACGTGTCAGACCAGAAAAATCATAAGAATAACCGGCTGGCAGTGTCACTGCAGCCACATCACGGAGAGCCTGAATAGCCTCACCAGTAGAATAGCCATTGGCAACCGTACCTGTCACATTAATAGAGGTATACAGGTTGAAACGATTTATGTTAGACGGACCATAAACACGCTCCAGATTACAGAACTCCTTTACGGGAGCCATACCCTCAGTAGTACGCACATATATGCTATTTAGTGAAGCCTCCGTCATACGGGTTTCAGGTGCGCCTTGGATCATCACACGATAAAGCTTACCATAGGCATTGAAGTTGGAGGCATAAAGTCCACCATAGTAACCTTGCAAGGTGGAAAGGACTGTAGCTGGCGAGATGCCACTCTGCTTACACTTGGCCACATTCACTTTCACCATATATTGTGGATAGTTTGGATTGTAAGATGTCTGGGCTGCCTGGAACTCAGGACGCTTGTTGAGCTCAGCCAGAAACTCCTTCACAATATCGTAGAACTTGCTCAGGCTACCACCAGTACGATCCTGCATCACCACTGATATACCACTGTTCAACGAGTAACCAGGAATCATTGGGGGTGAGAATGCCAACACTTGGGCATCTTTGATATGTGATGTCTTGATGAATATCTGGGCAATCACACCCGTAGCATCGTAAGGATTGAGGAAGAAACGATATATACCGTCGCCTTCCCACAGTCCACTGATCTTCCACCACAAGCCCTTCTGACGCTCACTGAACGGTTTCAGTTTCATAATAAACGTGGCCTGATCGGAACCAGCACCTGCGATGAAATTGTAACCCTGAATTTGCTCACGACTCATGATAGCCGGATCTGCAGCAAGAATGGAGTCCACCTCATCAATAATCTGACGCGTACGAGCCACAGAGGTGGCAGGAGGCATAGAGATGGTACAGAAGATGGTACCCGTATCCTCATCAGGCACAAGACCACTCTTGGTGGTAAACATCATGACACCCAGCACAACAATACCTACCAATACCGTAGCAATGATAGTCAGTGGCTTGCGCACCAGTTTCTCCAAAATATTCTTATACTTACCGATAGTCGTATCAAAAGCTACGTTGAATGACTGATGGAAACGATCCACACGAGACAGTTTCTTTTCATGTCCTTCGGCATCGTGGGGCTTCAGGAAGATAGCACAAAGTGCAGGCGACAAGGTCAAGGCATTCAAAGCCGAGATGATGATGCTGATTGCCATCGTCACACCGAACTCACGATAGAATGAACCCGAGGTACCACCTATAAATGATACTGGCACAAACACAGCTGCCATCACAAGAGTAATGGAGATGATGGCACCAGATATCTCATTCATGGCATCAATAGATGCTGTCAGTGAACTCTTGTAACCTTGATCCAACTTAGCATGTACAGCCTCAACCACAACGATAGCATCGTCCACTACAATGGCGATAGCCAATAGCAAGGCGGAAAGTACAAGCAGGTTGATGGAGAATCCCATCACATTGAGGAAGAAGAACGTACCAATCAGAGACACAGGTACGGCAATCAGAGGGATCAGCGTAGAACGCATATCCTGCAGGAAGACATACACCACGAGGAATACGAGTGCCAGAGTCATAAAGAGCGTGAACACCACCTCCTCAATAGAAGCATAGAGGAACTCTGTCACGTCGTAATTGATCTTATACACCATACCCGGCGGGAAGAGCTTCGCCTGTTCGTCAAGCTCTGCCTTCACCTGCTTGGCAATATCGTTAGCGTTAGAACCAGCAATCTGCTGTACCATACCCATCACAGAAGGCAGGTTGTTGTTTCTCATCGAGACGGAATACATTAAACCGCCCAACTCGATACGTGCAACATCCTTCAGTTTCAGTGTCGTACCATCTGGATTACTCTGAACAATGATATTACCAAACTCTTCAGCTGTCTTCAAACGACCTGTATAGCGCAGAGAATACTCAAAAGCCACATCCGACTGTTCACCAAAGGTACCAGGGGCAGCCTCGATATTCTGTTCTGCCATCAAGTTGGCAATATCACTTGGCATCAAGTCATGCTGCTTCATCACATCAGGCTTCAGCCAGATACGCATTGAGTAGGTCTTCATACCAGGGCTCATCACATCACCTACACCCTGAATACGCTTCAAAGCCGGTATAATGTTGATGTTGGCATAATTCGTCAGGAATTGGTCGTCATAACGTCCATCGGATGTTAGGGTATACATAATCACCTGAGAGGACTGACGTTTCGTCACCGTTACACCCACACGCGTTACCTCAGCAGGCAGAAGGGCCTGTGCCTGAGACACGCGATTTTGCACATTCACAGCACACATATCGGCATTCATACCCTGACGGAACATTACAGTAATCTGAGCCGAACCCGACGAAGCCGTAGAGGTCATATAATCCATTCCCTCCACACCATTGATACTTTCCTCAAGCGGCGTGATCACAGAATTCTTCACAGTCTCGGCATCAGCACCAGGATACTGTGTCTGCACAACGACAGTAGGCGGTGCAATATTGGGGTACTGCTCTATAGGCAGCGACACCAATCCGATAAAACCCAGCAGCACAATGGCAATGGAAACCACCGTTGAGAGTACCGGGCGTTTTATAAATGTTGTAAAAGTCATATTTTACTTTTTTACTTTTTCACCTTTTATTTTTTCATAGCACCTACGATATCACCAGCACTCATAGCCTTAGCCTGATCGTTAATCTTCTGTTGATACTTCTCTGGTGTAATAGGAACGACCTCCATACCATCATGGAGTTTGGTAATACCATTGGTGATATATTTATCACCTTTTTTCAGGCCATCGGTCACAATAAAAGTATTGCCATCGTTTTGGGGATCCACCTTAATTTCCGTGTATTTCACCTTGTTGTCTTTGCCGAGGATATAGACAAACTTCTTATCCTGCAACTCAGACACGCAACTCTGCGGAATAATAATGGCATCGCTATTGCTACGAGGGATAATAATTGTACCAGAACCGCCACTCTTCAGTATCTTCTCTGTATTAGGGAAAGAAGCAATAAGTTGTACTGAACCTGTTGTCTGATCTATCACTCCGCTCATTTTTGTAACTTTACCTTCATGAGGGTATATACTTCCATCTGCCAACTTCAAATTTACATTTGGCAAACTACCAAGACCTTCCCTTGAAAGAATCATAGCCTCTTTTTCTGTCACAGAGAAGTACACATCCATCGAAGATATATTGGACACAGTTGTCAAAACATTAGAGCCACTAACCAATGCGCCCTTCTTAAAAGGCAAAGTTCCGACCACTCCGTTAGCAGGGCTTTTTACATAGCAAAAAGTCAATTCCTCCTTCGCAGAAGCCAAAGAGGCCTGCGCCTGAGCTAACTGTGCCTGTGCACTCTCATAGTTATTCTTTGAAGTCTGCAACTCGTAATCACCAATTACATTGTTAGCATGTAACTTTTGTGAGTTCTGGTATGTGAGTTTTGTCGTATTTACCTGTTGTTGCGCAGCATTTACAGCAGCTTGAGTCTGACGCACCTTAGCCTGAGCCGTAACATTATCAATAACGAACAATAGTTGACCAGCTCCCACAGTCTGTCCTTCTTTTACATGAATTTCTACGAGGAAGCCTTGAACTTTCGGGCGAATTTCCACATCCTGCACACCCTTAACAGATGCAGGATATGTAGATTGCATATCAACTTGCGAAGTTCCAACAGCCTTCACAGGGAATTCATTGTCGCCAAACTGAGGGCGACCACCGCCACCACCGCATGATGCTAACATTGCAGTTATGGCAACAAAAAACATAATTTTTTTCATCTTATTTTTTTATGTAATTTCCAATACGTGTGTGATGTCTTTAAAAAACTTTTTGACATTCATTTAGTTTCAAGCTGCAAAGTTACAAAATTCTCAAAGAGAAACACATCCATAATGACATAATTTTATACGTTTTAACATTTTTTACCCCTAGTAATCTTTTTTCTATGTTCTTTTGTACGACTTATACAATAAACCTTTGCGTACGCACGTTATGTATATGATGATTACCGCATCGATTGTCACATATAACCACCATCTGCTAGACTTTGAGCCTGTGTTGAGGAGCCTATTTGCTTCTCCTGTGGACATCGTATATGTTATAGACCACAGCGAAGATATGCTTGAATTAAAGTCGGAATTACAAGAATTTGCAGACCGCGTTTTAAAAGGTGAGCCAGAATTGGTGGCAAAAGTCTCACAGGGGTTTCAACTAATGTATCTTCCCCATAAAAACAACGGCTACGGTGGAGGACATAACGTTGCCTTGAAAGCTGCAATAGAAATTGGTTCGGACTATCATCTTGTAGTAAATCCAGACGTTTGGTTCGGCCCAGAAGTTATTCCTGCTTTGAAAAAATACATGGATGAAAACCACACCATAGGACAAATTATGCCTAAGGTTATGTATCCAAACGGACAAATACAACGATTAGCTCGTTTATTACCGACCCCAACAGATATAATTGGAAGATTTGCATTACCAGAATGGATGATACGCAGAAGAAATCAAACATGTGAATTGACACAATCTGGCTTCACAAAAACTTTAAATGTATCATTTTTGTCTGGATGTTTTATGTTTTTAAGAACCAATGCAGTGAAAGAAATTGGGTTATTCGACGAACGTTTCTTTCTTTATGCTGAAGATATCGACTTTACTAGACGGATGCATGAGAAATACGACACACTTTTTTATCCAAAAGTGTCTATTTATCATACATTTACAAGAGGCTCCAGGAAGGAACTGCGTTTAATGTTCATTCACATCATAAGCATAATAAAATACTTCAACAAATGGGGCTGGTGGCGTGATGCGGAGCGCAAACGTCTCAACAATGATGTAATGAAACAAATCGGAGGAAAAGTAAACAATTAATGACTACCTGATTAACTATGAATAAGACATTCATAACTTTTCATTTATTCCTGCTACTATGTATCGCATCAGTTTTCGCTGAACCAGCAGGAACATGGAGGCTTTATAATTCCTACACAAATATAACAAAAGTTGAGCCATTCGGCAACCACATATTTGTATTGTGTGATGGGAATCTCTTCTCATATAACGCGACAGACCATTCTGTTGCAGAACACAACAAGCTCACAGGTCTTACATCTCAAAACATTATAAATATTGCTGCATGCAAAACGGCCAAAAAATTACTAATCGTATATGAGGACTATACCATAGACTTTTTGCCATCAGACTTTACAAAAGAGGTAACGACTATAATCGGTTTAAAAGAGAAACTCACATCTAAAGATAAAACCATCACAGATATACATATTAATGGGAAATATGCATACTTAACAACGAAAGAACTTGGCATCTTAAAAATCAATACACTAAGTTGTACAATTGAAGAAACATACACGCACGGCGAAGCAATACCTGATGATGAACGTACCACAATGACTGTAGATGAATACAAAGCGTTATCAGGAGATGCAAAACCGGATGGCCCTTCGGATAATAACTTTTTCAGACTCTATCTCAATAATGGCCGGCTGTACGCCACTTGCGGAATAGCAGATGGACCCACCTTGGACGTTAGACCTAACGCCATACACTACATGGAACTTACCAACACAACTTGGAAGGATGTTCCAATTCCAGACGTAGCAGATAAAAGCAGTCCATACAACACTATACTATGTATGGCATTTGACCCTGCTGATGCTTCACATTTCTTTGTAGGAACATCATTCGGAATACTTGAATACAAAGATTACAACATTTTTAAAACATATAATACAGAAAATAGCACATTATCATACAATAATATTTTCCTGAATAATACTTTTGTTTCATCTTTACTATACGATAACAATAAAAATCTATGGGCATTCAACGGTTTTTTCAATCTTCTACCCATAAACAAAATGAATGCATCAGGAAATTGGGAAATTATCAATCGCAAAATAAATAATAATAATACTCAGAACAGATCCTTAGAAGGAGCATTCATAAGCAAATCAAATGGTTTATTATGGTTTTCGAATTCCAATTGGGACAGATCAGGACTATATGCTCTCAACATGGACACCCATACATTGGACTCTTATATTGAGTTTATCAATCAAGATGGGCAACTAGTTAATACCAATCCATATTTTTTTCGCCCTGTAGAGGATACCGAAGGAAATATTTGGATACCTACAACAAATGGTCCTGTATACCTTTCAAGTCGGGATATTGCAGAAAAAAACAAGATATTCACCCAACCTAAAATAAACCGCAATGATGACACAGATCTTGCCGATTACCTTTTAGGAGAGGTCTATTGCTATGTCATAGCGATAGACAAAGCTCAAAGAAAATGGATTGGAACGAAAGATGCCGGTGTCTTTCTTATAAGCAATGATAATGCCACCGAAATAGCTCATTTTACAACAGAAAATTCGCCACTTTTATCAAATGAAATATATGACATAGTCATAGATGAGAGTACAGGCATTGTATATATAGCCACCGACAATGGCTTATGTTCATATCAAACTGACATAACATCTAATTATGGAACTCTTGACGAAGATAATGTCTATTCATACCCCAACCCTGTTTCTCCTGACTACACAGGCCCTATAACTATTAAAGGGCTTTACGATCAATGTCAAATCAAAATTACAACATCTGCAGGATATATCGTACACAAAGGCGTTGTTTCTGGAGGTTCATACCAATGGGATGGTTGTGATCAGAATGGCGATCGAGTTGCCTCTGGTGTATATATGGTTCTGGTAGAAACTCCAGAAGGCTCCAAGGGATGTGTAACCAAAATTGCTATGTTAAAATAATCACATTTGCTACAATGACGCTATCAATACTCATACCAACATACGATTATGTATGCTATACATTGGTGCATGATTTACAGAAACAATGTGAAATAGCTGATAATCTTGACAAATATGAGATTATTGTTATGGAAGATGGTGGCAAAGATCAGGTAAAAGCAATAGCAAACCTTAAAATTAATGACCTACCAAACTGCAGATATATTCGCAAAAAAGAAAATGTTGGCAGAGCATACAATATTAATAACCTGGTAAAAGAGGCAAAAGGAGATTGGTGCATTATTATGGACTGTGATGCACAAGTTATTAGCAATAATTATATTAAAAACTACATCTCAGCCACTAAACAACATCCTGATGGTGATGTTATAATAGGTGGCTTAACCAATCCTACCACCCTCCCCTCTCCGAAAGTTTCTCTTAGATATACATACGAAAAAGATGCAGAACCTTATCGCACTACGCAATACTGTAATGCCCACCCCTACAGCAGATTTTGTACATTCAATGTCATGATAAAGCGGACCTTAATACTCGCCACTCCATTTCATCCGACATTTACAAAATATGGTTTCGAAGACATATTTATGGGGGTAGAATTAAGTCGAAAGAAAGTAAGCATAATATATATAGAGAACCCTCTGCAACATACAGGCTTTGATGACAACAATATTTTTCTAAAAAAAACAGAAACAGCATTGACAATGTTACATAAAGCTGGAGATATGTTGTTGCCATATACAAGATTAGGTAAAGTTGTAGACAAGTGCCATAAGTGGCATATGGAGAATACTTTATATTTGTGCTACAGGATTACTAAACCCTTTCTTAGAAAAAACTTACTGGGGGAAAAGCCCAATATGAGATTTTTTGCATTCTACAAATTAGGCTATTACATTGGACTTACTAAATGAAAATATAATAAGTGAAATTCGCAAAGAGAATTGTTTTAACTTCCTGCGGTTCTTTTTCGCATTGACATTAATTCTTTCACACTTCTGCACATTAACGGAACACGAGCAACTTCTGCCAATTACCGGGAGTACCTCTGTGAAGGCTTTTTTTACTATAAGCGGATTTCTAGTAACATATAGTTTTATACGACGAGACTATAATCTGGTTTCCTATGCAAAAAGGAGATTTGTCCGTATCATGCCAGCATATGCAGTTACAATATTATTCTGTATACTCATCGGATGGATGGTAACAAGTTTAAACACGATAGAATTCTTTTCTTCTAAACAAACATTCAACTATTTTCTTGCAAACATTACAATGCTCAACTGGTTAGAGCCAGAACTTCCTAATACATTCCAAAACAACCCGTGGCCTCAGATGGATGGTTCTTTATGGGCAATGAAACAAGAAGTTCTTTTCTACATATTTGTTCCATTCTTTACTTATTTGGCCAACAAAACTGGTAATAAATGGATATGTTTACCCATCCTAATATTATGCGTCATAATTTACCCTTTTGTTAATGACCAAACACGATATTTCACATATTTCATAGGGGGAATGTTTTTAATGTTATATTTTGACTTATTTAATAAATATTTCATATACATATTTGTATTTTCCATAATTGCAGTTATAGAAGGAGTCCTTGATACACTTGCCTTCCCCATAATAATAGTAGGTATAGCTTATTATTGCAAACCCTTAAACTTTTTTCGTAAGGTTGATAATATTACTTACGGACTATTTTTATATCACTTTCCAATCATACAATTGCTTATACATTATGGAGTTGCAGAATATAATCTAATTTTATGTTTCATTCTAACAATAATTGCTACATTTATTCTTGCCACTCTATCATGGTTCTATATTGAAAAGCCCTTGATGAACAAATGCGCATAGTATATGAAATAGAACGCCTATCAACTAATGGTGGCATAGAACGGATTCTCACAGCTAAGGCCTCCTATATGGCAGAACAATGGGGATGGGATATTATCATCCTTGTATTATACAAAGGATGTGAAAAGTCTTTTTTTCCTTTATCCCCTAAAGTTCGGGTCGAGTGTCTTAATATTATGCCAACATATAATATTATTGCAGTACCTCTGGCATTATACCGTCTTAATAAGGCTGTACTACGGCTGAAACCAGACATTTACATCACTTTTCAGCATATAGGGGCTGTATCCTGCCTGCTAAATTCCCATCACACGAAAACAATATATGAGTCTCATGGTGTAAAACAAAAAATGATACATCCTTTTGCTATAAATATAGCAGAACGATATGCAGATGCCGTCGTAACTCTTACACAATCCAATGCCGCAAATTTTAATCATGCAAAAATAATTGCCACTATACCAAACTTTTCCACCCTCAATCCACAGATGCATCCTGATTATTACACTAAAAATGTAGTCAGCATTGGAAGGGACTGCTGGGAAAAAGATTTTTCTCGGATGAGAAGATTATGGAAGAATGTATCCGAAAAGTATCCTGATTGGCAACTTCATATTCATCACAATACAAAAGATGTAGTAAAGGCATATACTGCAGGAAGTATTTTCATTATGACATCACGGTTTGAAGGGTTCCCTTTGGTTCTTATCGAAGCTATGCAATGCGGGTTACCATGTATTGCTTTTGATTGTCCTTACGGACCACGCGAGATAATTAAAAATGGAGAAAACGGATTTCTAATACCATATGATGACGATTCATCGTTCATTGAGAAACTCACATATCTAATGGAACACCCAGAAGAAAGGGAACAAATGGGGAAGGCGGCCCAAAAGACTGCAGCAAAATATGACAAAATCCAAATCATGAATCAATGGAAAAAACTTCTAACAGAACTATAGCCGTCTTTGATTTCGATGGAACAATAACAACAAAGGACACTTTGTTGTTGTTCATCCGCTATTCATGTGGAACCATGCGGTTTTTTATCGGAATGGTGCTCTATTCTCCATTAATCTTTCTGATGATGCTCCGACTTTACCCCAATTGGAAGTGCAAGGAAAAAGTCTTTTCTTATTTCTTCAAAGGCATGCCTTACAATGAATTCAAAAGACTTGGGAATGATTTCGGAAAAAAGTTCTGTAACATTATCATACGACCTTCAATGAAAGAACGACTTCAGTGGCATCTTCGTCAGGGTCATAAAGTGTATGTCATCAGCGCCAGCATTGAAGAGTGGGTCAGACCGTTTTTCCAAACATTAAGCGATGTTTGCGTGCTAGCAACGAAAGTAAAGCCTGACCTCAGCGGATTTGCATCTAACAATTGTTATGGTCAGGAAAAAGTAAATAGACTCCTGGAAATGGAGCCAGAAAGAAAAACATATACTTTATATGCCTATGGAGATAGCCGAGGTGATAAGGAAATGTTAGAATTTGCAGACTTCCCAACATTTGTTCATTAAAATGAAAACGGACCTTTCAGTTATAATTCCAGTATATAAAACAGAAAAAACTCTTGATAGATGCATCAAGAGTGTGCTTTGTAATGCCGTCGATGAAATTATCCTTGTTGACGATGGTTCTCCTGACAATTGCCCCATAATATGCGACAATTGGGGCAAAAAGGATTCTCGGATTAGTGTCATACATAAGGAGAATGGTGGATTAAGTGATGCTCGCAATGAAGGTTTAAAAAGGGTAAAAACCAAGTACGTGACTTTCGTTGATAGTGATGACGAAATTGCTCCTGACACATATATGCCACTTGTTACATTCTTGAATCAGAATCCTCATACAGACATTATTGAATACCCAGCACAAATACATATCGGAAGAAAAGACGAACGTAGGCTTGCTTTCAATGATAGTATTAATGATATCTGTTCGTTAGAACAAAAAAAGCGAATTTGGTTAAATGACCTTTTTGCTCATTCCTATGCATGTAACAAAATTTATCAGACAAAATTATTTCACGATATTTCTTTCAAGAAGGGAGCACTATTCGAGGATGTATTGATAACGCCATATCTGCTGAAGAAAGCTAATTATTATGCGACATCTAGCAAAGGACTATACCTTTATCATTCTAATTCAACTGGAATAACTCTAAATTTTACAAATTTACCGCAATTACTGCAGGCACAACTACAAATATGTAAAGATATGGGTATAGACATCATGAGCAGAGAAGCTGACAGGCTATATTTATCCTTGGTCAATACCTATATTGACATCTGCCGACATACCAATATCAGTACAAATATCCCTTATAGACGGATATCTTTTTCATCGGCTCAAAACGCCAAAGAAAGAATAAAAATACTAATGTACAATGTTCTCGGCCAGAAGTTTTTTATAAAAATCTTCGTATTGCTGCGCCACCTTATGATAGTCATGGTGCTTGCGAACATACTCTACTGATTGGCGCTTTAGTTCTGGGATAACTTCTTTATGAAGTACTAACTTTTTCAATTCTTCATAAACACTTTCATATGTCGGATAGACATTAACAATAGGTCTTAAGGTTCCTTCGCCTATAATTTTGTAGTTTTCAGGTTCACCACCTGTTACAGCAACTATTCCTTTCGACATCGCTAACAAAGCATTCATAGCTGGTGTATAACTATATAACTGATCTAACAGCACATCTGCATTTGTCAACATCTGCTCATATTCAGCATAGGGAACATTCTCTGCCACCTGTAGTATAGCCTTATCTGGATAATCTCTTACAATATCTTGAGCAGCCTTTAACATTATATCCGTTCCCTTGATATTCATACGGTCTTTCTGAAGTCCGATGAAAAGGCGCACTTTTTCACCTACAGAGAAATCTTGAGAACCCTTATTCTCCATTACAACTGGTAAAGGAAAGAAATGCAGTTTTTCAGGATATACATTATTATAGCAAACCCAATATTCATAAAGAACAGCAGCTATAGCATCACAATCTTTTGCTACATATTTACAATAATTTGCCGCGCTATCATGTAGGTATATATCACGCACATAATGTACATTATCGTTTTCCATAATCTCATTACCTACACGTTGTTCGCTATATCTTAAGATATTCTTATTCAATATCTGGTCAAGAATATGAAAATCCTCACCTACAGAGCACATGACAATCTTTCCGTTATTCCTTCTTATAAAATTGTAGAAAGGTTTCATGTGACAACCACGAAGGGACAGAAACATCGGGTGACTCAACTGCACAATGTCATATCCCTTGCAATGCCACAATATTGGCAATGTCTTACGCAAATAATCAACAAAAGAAAGTTTTCCGTTAATATCAGTCCTGCGCTCCAGACATATGTCATCTACGGGAAATTGACGCCAGCCATATCGTTCAGATATGAGGCGGACCTCATGCCCCCTTTCTCGTAATCCTTTTGCGAGATTACTATGCCACATACTTGGATTTCCGAAAAGCAGGATTCTCATATAGAATTTTTATTCTTTGCTATAAATATTAATCTTCATAACACAACTGCGGCAATGCCTCTTTTATCTTGATAAAATCTGCCTTATACTGGGGCTCGCGAGTCCACTCCTTCACACTCTTAATGGAAACATCTGGATTAAAGCATGCCTTCGGGCGATAATGCTGTTCCGGGGAAAGACCCAGCAGAACCTCCAACTTTGATACTGTGTTGTCGTAATCCAATACCAAGTCTTCAAAACGAAGTGTTGTATATGATGAAGAGCCTTTATCAAAATTAGAATATGCCATCCTAACCCACTCTATATAATGCTCTACAGTATCATGGGGCATCCAAGATAAATCAAGACGCTGACAGATACAATAAATATCACGCGGATCACGATAAACCATTATCTGCTTGAGGTTGGGAACATACTTGCGGAAGTGTTCCGTTTCTATTTTACAGGCAGCA
>Ga0326512_10001575_pt1 | contig 17410 bp, 14 predicted proteins | sample 1_2617_0518_D_FD_203652 | JGI IMG/M metagenome (GOLD analysis project Ga0326512, IMG submission 203652) | Bovine rumen microbial communities from UC Davis, California, United States - 1_2617_0518 | ecosystem: Host-associated > Mammals > Digestive system > Stomach > Rumen | place: USA... | reverse complement strand
TTCTCAATGTAGTGGGTCAGCTCATGTCCGGCCGTGCGCAGGATCGCGTAGTGCGGCACAGATCTTCCCTGTGCTGCGTACTCCTCGGCAGACATGTTCATGCCGGCATTGAGGTCCAGATACAGCGAGTTTGTATAAGGATCATAGTGGCCGTTCTCGCTTGTGATCCGGCCATTCTCATCTGCCTGAGAGCGGAACAGCACAATGTTGACGCCTGTTGCCCTGGCCAGAGGCCTGAGCGCTTCATAGCTGGCCCGCTGGTTCTCGTCCAGTGTGTCAAGGTAGGCATTCACGGCATCCGTATTGCTGTTGTCAATGCCCTGGATCGTCAGGGTGCCTTTGCCCTTGCCTACGTTCCGAATGTTGGCCCGGCGTACGCTCTCCGCCGCCTGTGCTGCCTGCTGGCCTGCGTCAAAGATGGCCTGCGCTCTGGTGTCTCCCAGGGTGCTGATGGCCACAGGGTCCATGATGTAGTCACTGAATCCGGCATTGTAGACATTCTGGAATGCGGTCAGATAGCTCTCCGGCTGCTCTCCCTGATACCACTGGAACATCAGATTCAGCTTGCCGTCCCCGAGAATCTCCGGTGTGGCCATGGCATACTCCAGCATAGCCTGCACGCCATCGTTGGCCGTGCCGGTGACGTCATCAATGGAGATTTCGCTGGTGTTGCCGTTCCCATCACGCACAGTGAGCACGATATCGTTCACGGATTCAATGATATCCTCGCCCATGCGTGCAGACATCTGGCCGCGCAGAGTCTTATGGAATTCTTCCATAGTCGGACCGTTGCCGCCTTCAATCTTGACCTGACGTGGTCCGTTCTCCCTGTCCTGCTGAATCCTTCGCCATTCCTCTCTGGCTTCCTCAGACAGGCCTTCCATGCCTGCTTCGTTGGCCTGGGTCTGCTGGCTGGTGGTTTTGCTCTCCTGGCTGGCAGGCTGGGTGGCTGCTTTCGTTCTCAGCTCATTGGCGGCTTTCTGGCCGGCTGCTCTGGTCGTGATCTTAACAATGGTGCCGGTGACGTCATTGCCGTCCGCGTCAGCATATGTGATCTCTTCTTTGTTGCCGGTGCGGCGCTCCTGATCCGCCTGTGCAGCCTCTCCGGATTCCTGACTGCCGGCAGCCTTGGTAGTATCGACAGTGTACTGTCCGCTCAGAATTCTGCGCATCATGGACCATGAGTCCATGGTCTTCCGGTTATCCGGGTTATAATATGCAGATTCGCGCAGCTGCATCTGCACCTGCGGCAGTTCTCCGGCCATCTCCAGCATTTTCCGGTTCAGCTCTTTGCTGTCAATGCCGGTGAATGCCTGCAGCAGTTCTCTGGTCTGCCGGGTGGTGAGCAGGTTCTTCAGATCGGCGTCTCCGACATTGTCGGTATGGCCAGTCAGAATATCCGCCAGCGCTCCGGATGCACGCCTGGCTTCCTCGCTCTCCATGCCGGCTTCCTGCAGTCTCAGGTCAATATCCTGCCGTGCTGCTGTTTTCACAGCGCTGCCGACATCCTCGCCCAGCTGTTCATATACTTTGGAGTACAGCTGATAGGTTCTTCGTCCGCCCAGCCGCTGGCCCTTCTGCAGCTTCTTCAGAGCAGCCTCTGCCACTTTCCTGGCCTCGCTGCCTTCCGCCAGAGTGGCGCCAATGTCCGCCACTTTCTGCTGAGTCTCCAGCACAGCTCTATTGGCCGCGTTCCTGGCTTCCTTGGTGGGTTTCTCCGGTGCTCTGCGCTTGGCAGGTTCTGCCGGTTCGGTGCTCTGCTGATCCTGTGCAGGCTGGTTCTCGGCTGCCTGTTCAGCTTCTCTGCTGCGTGCTGACTGCTGGATCGGCTGCTCCGGTGCTCTGCGCTGGCCCTCGGCTGGTGCTGAGGTGCTCTGCGCTTCGTCCTGCGTGCGCTCCATGGGCGCTTTGTCGGGTCTCTCAGGTGCTCTTCGGCCTTCCTCGGTTTCCTGCGGTTTGTTGCCGGTTTCCTGGGATGCAGGCATGGTTTCGTTCTGCAGGTTCTCCAGATCGGTCTCCTGCCTGTTCTCCTTGTCTGGTGCCTCAGGTGCTCTGCGCTGTTCCTCTGTCTGCTGGGCTGCAGCAGTCTCCGTCTGGCTCTCGGCCTGATTGTTAAGGAAGCTGCGCTGAGCATTCTGGAAGATACTGCGGTTAATCTGCCTGCCAGCACCAGCTTCACCAATAGCATTGCCAATCTGCCAGCCACCTGCACTCATGCCGCCAGAGAGTCCGCCAATGGCCATGCCCTGCAGCGTCTCATTCAGCCAGTCACTCATGACGCGCTTCTCAGCATCTTCCTTCTTCATGCCAAGCAGCACCAGTGTGTTCACATCGTTGGACATCTGGCTGTTGTCTCCGTTGATCAGTCTGTCACCAATCGCCTGCAGGATGGAAGACGCGCCTTCTTCGGACGCCTCAGAAAATACGTTTTTGGCCAGGTAACTGAGGAAGTGGGTAGGATCGGAAAGCAGAGATTCAATACTCCAGGTCTCGGTGATTGCCTCGGCAGCGCCATCTGCAACAGATGTGAGGAAAGCATGCGTGGGATCCATTCCCTGCAGCAGGTTATCCTCAAGCGCATGGGACGCAGCTGTGCTGGACATGACCAGATTGGCAAGCGCTTTGCCAAGGCCAGTGCCTGCTCCGCCGCCAAGGGCCGTGCCTACAGATACGCCAAGCAGACTGTCTGCGGCAGATGTGGCAGCAGAATAAAGCCAGGTGCCGAGATTGGTGCCGGGCGCAAAGCCAGGTATCTGCAGGAAATTGCTGTTGGCAATCGCCTGTGTCTGTGCTTCAGCAACATCATTCACCAGTCTGTTGGGAGCATACAGAGAGCTGGCTGCATCGGTTTCCCCACCAAGGATCGCATTGGCTGCCTGGAATGGATACATCATGGCCGTGCCAAGGTTGGCAAACCTGCCCACTCCCCAGGTGAGTGCTGCGGTACCTGCGTTCTTTGTTGCATAGTACTGTGTGACAAGGGCCTGCGCTTCTGCATTGCGGTGCTGCAGGGTGCCTTTCATCATATCCAGATATTCCTGGCCATGTCCCTGCTTGGCATACCAATTAAACTCCTCAAGTTCCTTGGGAGTCATCAGGTCATAGCCTTCGGCCGTAATCGGAGAAGCAGCTCCCCCGTTTTCATACGGGAGATCAAACTTGAAGCGCTCATTCTCATCATTGAGTGCGTTGTACAGCCTGCTGGCGAAGTCATTGCCGGGGAGCGGTCCGTCATAGGTGGCATTGACAGCAAAATTAGGGTCACGCCGTGCCTCGCCGCTCATGCGGCCATAGTCGAAACGGAAGGTCTGCTCCTTCTTCAGTTTGCCGAGCCAGTCCTCATATGCATCGGAGACGCCTGCATTCTCCACATACGTCGCATCAGCCAGGGTTCTGCCGTTGTTCAGCTGTTCCTGCAGCTTGGTGATGCCGTCATCCCTGCCCCATTCCAGATAGCGGTCGGCCATGGCCTGCCGTTCCTCTTTGGTCATGCTGGCGGGATCAAAGTCAGATCCCTCGACATACTTGGCATAGCCTTCCAGTTCAAAGTCGCTGACAGGGTTGGTGTCATAGTCGAAGTCGCGACCATTGAAACTCCATGCCATGGCTTCATTGATGTCCTCAATGCCATGGATCGCGTTCTTGGCTCTGGATTTTTCGGCTTCTGTCTGGTCAGTGAAATAATCAACCTGCTCCTGCAGATAGTCAGCTGAATACAGAGAAGGATCAGCCAGGTTGCCCCATGGGTCCTTCTGATAGTCAAAGCGGCCAGTCTCGCGCTGATCATACAGAGCAGAGACATTCTGGACCATGTTCTCCCTGGTGCCGGTGGCAATGTTCCCATCTTCCGGCAGCAGGTACTTGCTGCCCACATTCTGCCTGGCGCTGGCTGTGGTGCCGGCCTTATGCGCATTGACATACCATGCAGGTATCTCGGAGTTGATCCGTCTGACGCGCTGCTGCTGATCCATACTCTTGGACAGGCTGCTGGTCGGGTCCAGCAGGTCATCCCATTCCTTGCTGGCTTCCTTACTAGGAGCATCGCCGCTGCCATAGCCCCAGCCATTGCGGTTGCCGGTAAGAGAAGCCTCGTTGATGGTGAGTAGCGGGCTGTTGCCGGTGGTCTTTTTCGTGGCGGCAGCAGAAAGATCAGGCATGCCAATGCCAAACATGTTATTCAGCGTATTGTTATACACATCATTGGATATGGTCGGCTTAGGTGCGCTGAAGGCAGGCGTCTGCGGCTGCTGGGCATGCGTACTGGCAGAAGTCCATTTACTGCTGTTGTCGCTGAGCCATTTATTGATGGCATCATTGACGCGCTTGCCTGCCTGCTCCTGTTCCCGCTTCTTCCGGTCTTCCTCTTCTTTGTTGTTCTTGGCTCCGCCAAAAAGGAAATCAAGGAATGCCATATGTATATCCTCCTGCTGTATTACTTCCCGATCACGCTGCCATACTTATCCTTGCCGATTGCGTTCGCTACTCCGTTGACGGCAGCTTTATTCAGATTCACGAATCCCTTCACGCCATTGACGAGCATGTCAAGCAGGCTGGAACCAGTATTGGCACCTGGATTCGTTGTGGTTTTCGGCTTGCTGGGTCCGCTACTGGATGCTGCAACTGTCGGTGCAGGTGTATGGGCTGCGTTCCAGGCTGAAATGAAGCTCTGGGCATCCTTGCTGGAAATGCCTGCCGCGCTCAGCAGATCTGCAGACGGCATCTGGCCATTGCTGAGCAGCTGCATGGCAATATTGGTAGCCTGCTGCTGTGCAAACTGCTGTTCCTGCATATCCAGTCTCTGCTGGTTCTGCTCATAGTTGGCCTGCCACTGCTGGGCATTCTCGGCTGCATTGAGCGCGTTGTATGCCTGGTTCATACTGTCGGAGTACTGGCCATAGTCCTGGCCGTACAGCGTGCTGTAGGTCTGCAGTGCGCGGTCTACGCTGCGGTCCCAGTCAGAAACGGTGTCCCTGTAACGATCATAGTCCTGTGCCTCACGCTGCCCGAGCATCTGGTATTGTTTGGCCAGCTGATCCCCTTCCTGGTTGTACGCCTGCAGCGCACGATCATAGAATTCCGGCACCATGCCGTTGAGCTGGGTGAGGTAATTCTGATATGCCTGGTTGCCGGCAGACGCGGCATAGCTGTTGCCATAGCCGCCAGTCATGGCAGACGCCTGGCCAATGGTGTCCTTCATGGCCTGCCTGCCGTTCTGCATGTACAGGTCCCTGGCCTGCCGATACAAGGCGTCCTGATTCACATCATAGGAAAACTTCGGCCGGCTCATGACTTTGCCGAGCAGGTCATCCAGCTGCTGGGTGTATGTGCTTTTGTAGTCTACCGGTTTGCTGGCCTGTGCTTTCTGCCAATTGTCATAAGACTGCTGCACAGCATCCGACTGCCGGTATCCGTTCATCAGGTTGGTGTTGATCTTGCTCTGGGCGTCTGTTTTCATCTGGTCGTAGTTCAGATCGGACAGCTTGAGGCCATTCACCTGCATCTGGCCGGTGGTTGGCTTTTTGACATCATACGTTGACGGCATGGTATCCCTCCTTTAGGATGGTGTGATCTCTTGCGTGTTGAGGTACAAATGGAACCCGTTTCCCAGCTCCAGAGAGTTTGCGTGCTCCGGATACACTCCAATGCCAATGCTATTCAGTGTACGTGAGAAGTACATATATACTTCTGCGGTTGGGATCAGGATCTCAAAGGTGTCCGAGTTGCCCAGGGCATCTGTGGCTGTGAAGATCGCTGTGTAGGAGCGTCTTGTGTTCAAGTCCGCATAGAGCAGCGCCGGCTGTCCTGTGGCTGTGGGGTTAGCGATTGTGGTGATGACTGTGCTCTCCAGCATCAGCTGAATGCTTGCAGTTATTGTATTGTTGTTTTCACAGCTGGAGTAGTTGTACTGCAGCACGTAGGCTGCCCGTGATCCTGTACTCAGCGGGTCCAGATCGACAGGTCCGCACCTGTATGCCTCCGCCTGGGTGATCATGGGCGGCGCGTATGGAATGACTGTAATGGTGACGGTGCCGGTACCAATCTTCCCGCGGCTGTCTGTCACAGTGCAGGTATAGGTAACCTGTCCTGTCTGCGTCAGCACTTCACTGGTGCCGCTCTGGGCTGTCACATTAAGGTTATGGCCAGTGATCGCATAGCCGGTGATCGTGCTGCCGTACATTCCCTGCGCGGAGATGGAGATGGTGACGCGGGACCGGTTCTGCAGGTACAGACTCCATGACTGGTTGACGCCTGTGGCCGTGCCGGTGACGGTCGGCGCGTAGGCTGGGACATACAGCGAGATCTCTCGCGCAATCGCGCTCCCTATGGCCTGCGAATATGCATTGTAGGTCTGTACAGTGACTGTCATGGTGCCGCTGTTGGCGTTGGGGAAATTCTCGCACCAGCTGGTCGGAATGACATAAGAAGCGGATGCATCTCCTACGGCCGTTGTCACGGTGTAGCTGTTGTTCCCTATCGCCCATGTGACGGTATGCTTGGCATTGGCCAGATGCGTATTGCTAAAGGTGACTACGCTGGCCTGTCCGGCTGTGACGGACGCCACAGAAACCGAGCTAGCAGGAACGTCATAATTGACGTCCCTGGTCAGCGTGACATTTACGCTGCGGCTGCCAATGGTGGACCCGTTGCTGTTGAGGTAGGTAGTGGCCGTGATCTTCAGCGTGCCGGTGTTCCCGGTAAACGCCTGCTGCCATTCGCCTGGGATAACATAGGATGCCGTGCTTACATTCCTGGCGATGTCCACATAGTGCGAATAGCTGCCAATGGACCATGTGATCCTGTGCTTCACAGAGCCAAGACCGGCCGTATTGGAAACTGTAGCGGTGCTCTGCTGTCCTGCTGTGACATTGCTGGCACTCACAGTGCTTGGGGGAATGTCGTTGACGATGGTGTAGTCAATGACAAACCAGACGTCAGCAGAGCCAGGTTCGCTCTGTCTCAGGTCGAAGTATGCGGTTATCGACGTTGTGGATGCCGTGACACCCAGGTCCGCTGTGGTCACGCCTTCCTTGTTATGGCCATTGCCGCCATTGGTGGGTATCATCCGTTCATGGTTCACGTCATAATACGGCACAGCATAAAACTGGGCCGTCCAGTGCCAGGCTGCGGAGTTTACCTGGATATGCTGATACGCGCCTATGCTGGGCCATGACCAGGATGCAGTGACGGCACGATCAGAATAGATGGTCTGTGTGCTTGTGCTAATTGTTGCCATATCTCACACTCCTTGTCATGCCCATGTCACAGCTATGCCGCCTGTATCGACAGCCAGGATCAGATCGCCCAGCTGGAAGCGGTCCAGAACCACAATCTGCGTGATGTACAGCTTATGGTTGGACAAGTAGGCAACTTCGGTGCCATTCTGGTAGAAAGACAGCTTGGTGGCCGTGAACACGGCTGACAGTCCGCTGCGCTCCAGCACGACTTCCTCGACGCCATCCACAATCTGTGTCACTCGCGTCAGGTTCTCCCCAACGGCCACACCATACACACGGTTTCCCTGGCCGTCTCGGAACAGCAGACCGGTCTTAATGTAGCTGTCATAGTCTCTCTGGAATGACTTGGCAGCCTCTGCGTCTGCCTGTAGTCCGGTGATCGTCTCGCTGGCGTTGTACTCGGTGATCGCAGAGTCTGCAGTCTGTGTCATCTGTGCCAGGGCCTGCTCCTTGTACTCTCCGAATTCAGACTTGGCCACATAGGAAGACTGCAGCTGATTCTGGATGGTCTGCTCTACGCGGTTGATCTCATCCGCATTGTCAATGATGAGACTACGCAGAGACTCGGCTTCCCTTAGAAGTGCTTCATTGGCAGCGCGTCCCATGCGCTGCGTGGCCGCTCCCATCTGCTGCGAAACAGAATCCAGCTGTGCCTGTGCCGCCTTGGCTGTGTCCTCTACAGACTGGTCCACCAGCATCAGCGCCTCGTTCAGACGCTCGGCCGCCTGATACAGATAGCTGTGCAGCTTGCGCACGGCCGCCTCAGGAGACATATCAGCCACATAGGGCGGAGTCTCAAGAAATACTGCTGCCACCGTTCCTGCTCCCCCCTCTGTACGTCCTGGCAATGGAGAAGATCTTCATCTGGCCTTTGCCGCGCAATTTCAGCTGCATGTGATCACATCGTCTGGGAATGATGGGAATGTTGATGCTGCCAATATTTGCCATGGCTCCCGTATAGGTTCCGACAGTGTTCCACATCCCGCCGTCATAGCTCACCTGCACCTCTACCCAGCTGTCATTCGTCTGTTCCAGATACATGCGCACCACCAGCTTGGAGAGGTATTTCTGGCGCTCAGCGTCAAAGCCATACTGGCCAAAGGTCACCTGCCATATCAGCTGGTTCATGGGTGTTGATTCCGGATCAGTATCTGCACCATTGAATGCAATCAGACGCCTGTACTTGGTCACTGCATACAGCGTGTCCTTCAGTGCGGCCATGAAAAGAACCTGTCCGCCTTCCTCTCTATGCCAGATGCCTCTCCCGGAATCGAAGGAGAACGTTGTATAGACATTGGCCGCGTTGCGCATATTGATGTAATACATGTCACCAATCGCGCCAGCAACAGCGTCATAGTATCGGATGTCTCCCAGCTTGGCTGAGATCGGGACCGGCAGGCTGCCATCATACAGCATGACGTCCGTCCTGGATTTATAGATCAGGTTCTCCCCAACCACCTGCACGCTCCGCCAGGAACCATCCTGTACGCCTCGGCACATCGTGGTCTGTACCTGGTAGTTTCTTGGCATGGTGCCTGTGACTCTGTGCAGACAGTTCTCCTTGAAAAACACAGGGCTGCCCTTGAGTACGCCAGCGCCTGTGAAAGGTCCATCCGTGCCGCAGCTGGCTGTATAGCTGTCTGTGGAGATGCCTGCATACTGGTACCAGTTCCGAAAGTCTCCCAGCGCGCAGCAATGAATCTCGTTGAGTGTCTCGCCATTGGCAAGGCCATACGTGCAGCCCCAAATGCGGTTTTCGGCCTCAACCACATAATCCAATTTCGGTATCCTGCGCTCCACAGTGACAGATCCCTCGCTCATGGTGATCGCTCTGTCCAGGATCCCCGCGATGATCAGATAATCATCCCCGCGTCCGTAGATCCGCATGCACTCATTCAGTGCCTGCACCTGCTGCTCAATGGCTGTGCCTATATAATCCTCAGGGCACTCAATACCGGAGATAAACACAGCGTCATCCACATTGAACTGCTGGCCAATACCGGGCGAATCAATACGGACATAGGTACTGGCCATGCCTACCCACTCGGCCGTGATGCTGTTCCAGGTTTTCAGCACATGCGGCATGGCGGATGTATCTACCCACAGCGCGCCATTCTCAGGATTGGCAGGCGGCGTAGCAGATACCCAGTATTCGTCCGCAGCCAGGGCGTCTCCGTCTGCTGTGCACAGACCAACAGTCAGCGAGGTTGACTGCTGCCAGTCCGCTCCCATATACCCACAATCGGACAGATAAATGGAATTGAAATACACGGCATCCGGAAAGATGCAGACATACGCGCCCATGGAGACAATCTGCTTGGGCAGCATGCTCTCGTCAGTGCTGACGCTGATGTTATCCACAATATGCCCAGCCATATACACATGACTGCCATCAATGGTAATCAGACTGGCCTTGCCCAGCATGCCAAGCGGATTGGAAAACGCATAAATGGCCTGGCCGGCAGGAGTGTAGTACGCGACGCACGAACCGCGTGGTTTGATAGAGGCCAGGGCCGGATATTCTCTGGAAGAGATGAATTCCTCGTCATAGGTTTCACCCTCTGAAACCATGTCACGGTGGTTGTACCCACCAAACGTGTTCGTGAAAATCGGGGTCTCCGCGAGTGTGGTCATATCTGGCAGGTACGGCATGCTCCCATCTCCTTTACAGAATCCAGCGTGATCGGTGATATCTCTGCGGATAAGTCCGGTGCACATAATCCGCATAAGTCTGGTACGCATTGTTGTAGAGCTGCTGGTTGTTGGCATACAGATCGAATTCCTGGTTGACCAGGTCAATCTTCGCGGCCAGGTAAAAGGGATACATCTCGTCATACGGTGACTCCACCAGCAGCTTTGTAGAGACGGATGTCTGCGCTGTGTATTCCGGCTTGGCCGGCGTGATCGTCTCACTGGCCGGCACAATGATCGGCCTTTCACGGATCGGGTCCGGGGAAAGCGGATCAGGCCAGTATCCGTCGGTTGTGGTGTATTCCGGTGTGGTGCCGTCCGCAGGGATCACATGCCGCGTGAAAATCTCATTCCAGATCATCTGATCCAGATTGCTGAGCCATGCAATTTTCTGTGCCTGTGTGATCACGTTCGGCTTCATCTGGTTCACCTGGGTGATGGCTTCCTGTATCGTCATTTGGCCCTCCTAAGAAAAACAGGGAGAGCAGGATGCTGCTCTCCCTGCATACATAAAGTTACAGGATTTTTTCGCTGGCCAGCTTCTGATAGTTCTCAGTCATTGCGTCCGCAATGTCCGCTGCGATCTCGTTGCCGGCCATGTGGTCCAGCCATGCCATGGCAATAGGCAGAGGCACCTCATGCGTCTGCCGGTACGCCAGATCAAACTGACGGCCGTTGACGCGTACATAGAATGTTTCAGCTTCGCCTGTGGGCTTGCGGCCCATTCTCAGCAGCACCTTGGTCTTCCAAGGGTCCACATTCCCAAGTTCTGCCGTCACATCCTCATACAGACGTGCGCTGGCGTGCCTCTCTCCGAGGTAGTCATTGGCCACAAACTGCCGGCTGACGGATGCGGTCCGGCTGGGCCGTTCATCTTCAGGTACCGGGTCCGGCATCACGAATGATGCGGACTCGGCGCCTGTGGTGATCTCATCAATCTCTGTGAGCTGTACTGCTTTCTTCGCTGCCATGGTTGGCTCCTTTCAATTAAGCGGCCACTGCGTTCGCTTCGACCAGATCGGCCTTGCTGAGGCTGGTCACCAGGGTGATCATGCGCTCAGGATACAGAATCTTGGTCGCAGTCTCGACTTTGCAGCCGACGGTGCTGAACTGGTCCAGAGGTCCGCCAATTTCATGCTTATCATGCATGATGGTCTGCATGCTGCCGCCTTCCGGATCAATGATGCCGAAAGCATCCTTGCCAAAGATCATGGTCAGCGCCAGCTTGCTGCTGTTGTTGCCGCTTTCCACTTCGATGATGGGAGCGACAGTAGACTGGACAAAGCGCACGCCATGCAGCTTGCCGATCTCACCATTGAAAATGGCATTCGGAGCAGCATACTTGTGCACATCAATCCAATCGGGATCCTCGCGCAGGTCGAACGTCACCATGGGATGGATGACGGCCACATATTCCTGGTTGGAATAGAAGGGCGCGAGTGCGGTCTGCAGGATGGTCTGTCCGAGGTTGATGATGGTGGTGTCCAGCTCACAATGGTTGCCGGCAGTGGCATGCAGCTTGGTCACCATATCAGCACGGCTGGTAGCCTGGCCAACGACGGTGCCGTCAGCCTTCAGAACAGTGCCATACAGCACGTTCGTGTTGGCCATGAGCACGGTGCGGGTCAGCTCTTCCATGGTCAGGGAAGCGGCGGCGCCGAGTTCCTCGGTGGCACCCTGCACAACAGGATCAACCGAGCGCATCTGCAGCACATCGGAGATGGTCACATACGTGCCATACTGCGCAATGGTGCCGGTGAGCACGGTCTCCTTGAGCTTCTGGCCTTCCGGAATGACGCCTTCAGGCAGCTGGCTCAGACCGGCCAGCTTATTCCAGCGATGCCATTCCTTGGTCATGCTCTTGTTCTTGGGCAGCGCTTCCTTTTTGCCAAGCTGGCCATAAATCAAGTAAGGGCGGGCGTTGGCAAGGAATGTTCCATTGTAGTAATTGTGGCCATCAAAGCCAGGTCTGAGGTCCTGGCTGGTGGTTGCAACGCCTGTATAGGAGTTGACGCTGCCGGTGCTGGTGTTGGTCACGGTGCCTGCTTCAGCAAACAGCTGCAGGTCCAGGAATGCTACAAGAGTAGCGTACAGTTTCATAACGACTTTAGCCATGTTTTGCTCCTCTCTACGGAGAGGATCAGCTTCCGAAGACGATCTCCTCTCCGCGCTCCGCTCGACGTTTATACTCGTCGAACTGGTCCTTACCCCATTTGGAGTAATCCTGGGAAAGTGTCTGACCTGCCGGAGATCGTGAAGCATTTTCGGAAGGGCGTCTGCGGTTCGCGCTGCGGGACTGGGCCAGCTTCTGTGCTGCCTGCTGTGCACCTGCCTGCACATACTGGGTCTGCAGTTCATTGGCATGAATCACCTGGTATGCCGTCTTGACGTCAATATTGACGCCCGGCCCTGTCAGCCTTCTGAATTCCGGGTTCTGCATCTCTGCAGCCAGGTCGAAATTCGGATAGAGCTGTTTGAGCTGTTCCCCCTGACGGACCAGATTCATGACATGCTCCTGGGCCTGCCTCTCCTGTATGCTCTGCTCGTTGATGCGCTGCTCGGCTGCCAGGCGGTTCTCCAGCTGCTTGATCTGCTTCATGGTCCCCACGTCGATGCCGCGCTCCATGGCTTCTTCTTCATAGAGTGCATCATCGTCCTGGTATTTGGCCATGAGGCCATCAATGTCACCATCCTGCACACCATACTTTTTCTGCATGTTATTCAGCATGGGCGCCAATTTCTCCAGTACCTGCTCGGCCTGCTTGGAGTTCTTGAGCCGCTCTTTGATCGCGCCTTGCATGTCACGGTCAAAGAATTGCTTGAATCTCCCGTTCCGCGCTTCCTGCCATGCGGTCTCCAGATCTTCTTCCTGCTCCTGTGTTTCCTGGACAGCGGCGTCCTGCCCCATATCGCCCGGCTGGCCAGCGGCGTCCTGGCCCATATCGCCCGACACATCTGCTGCTGCCTCTTCGGCAAACAGCTGCAGGTCAAGGTCATAAATGATATTCAGCATATGGTTTCCCTTTCTGCCCGTGAAGTGGGCGGGTCTGACTGCAATATACATGGGAATTTTTGCTTGTCTAGTTGTGATCAGAGACGCATGACCTGGCTGAATGGCACCTGCATCTCTCCCCACAGGAAACCGTCCTCCATCTCATACTCTCCCTGGTCATCCACGGCTATCTGGCTGTATGTCTCGCACCATTCCGGCTCTCCGCCATTGAGAGATACCTGCACGCGCTCATCCTCAATGGCATGGACAACCAGACTGCCTGTATTGGAGATGGTATAGACGCCGATCACCGGCAGACCATTGGCTGAAACAATGTGCGAATCGTCCATGGTTACTCCTTCCTGCCATTGTTGATATAGGCTATCTGAATGGCTTCCGGATATTTTTCCCGCAGCAGCTTGATGCCGTCCAGGATGGTATCAAAACCTGCCTTGAGGCGGATATACTCGCCGTCGGCAGCTGTGACTCTCACAGATCCGAAACCTTTCTCCAGCTGCTGGCTGCGGAAGCTGATCCTGCCGGCAGCCTCTTCGCGCATCAGATGCGCACACCATGTGTATAGAATGGTGGAGCAGGCACAGCAGCACAGGTCGATATCTTTCCCCTGATCCATCATGCCGGCATGGCCGGATATCTCCAGCCTGTTGCCAAGATGCGTCCATTCAACCGTGATCCGAATCAAACAAACCACCTCCTGACTCCAGCGGCTCCTGTCCAGCTTCCATCTCTCTGCTGAAGAGCTGCTCATACTCTCGGTCTGCCGCTTTCCATGTCTCATGGATCGCATAGCTCACAGGATCACGGATGATCCTGTTCGCGCAGGCAGCTTCGTATTTATCTCTCAGCAGGTCAATGGCTCTGTCAATGCTCATATCGTCATCTCCTGTATTGGATTTGCTTCCCATCTTCCATGATGATGGTGATCTTCAGAGGATACGGGTCGTTGCTCAGTTTCCTGGGATTATAGACGGCCTTGGTGGCCATTTTGGGCTGCACATGGTACGCCTCGCAAGCATGTGCATCCTCAGGGTGCGCATATTCTGTTTTGCAGATATCGCACATATACAGCCTCTTCTCAGTCATCTTGTCTCCTCCACATTAAATCCGGACGAATTGTGAATGCTATGCTCTTGGTTCGGTTCATATACTCCCACGGCACAATATAAATCTTTCCAGTTAAGCATGTGCTTTGTTCAAATATATAAGGCGGAAAATCAGACTTGGCAGTCGTAAACTGTATAAGGTTCTGCTCTACAAGTTGCTCTGCCATGCTCCTGGCTATTGCTGACTTTGCATATTGAATATCTTTCGCATCGGGGTCATACATCAATACATGCTGTCCGTATGTTTTTATATCAATATCAAGGCGTCTGATGCCGTTGCTGCCATTCGCGGGGATTACTTCTATAGATTCAGACCCAAGTTTCTCAAATCGTTTTTGCAGTTCATCGTATTTGGCCTGCATATTTTTAATTTCTTCCGCATGCCTCTGTCGTTCGTTCCGTATGGTTTCCTTAAGTTCCCGTCTGGAAATACGCTTATGCTTCATGCTCTCCACTCCTCATTATGTCGGCCTCGTTGCGTTCTGCGCTCTCTCACTGGCTTTCTGCAGGATGGTATCCTGCCTGGTCTGCAGGTTGGCCTTGCCATCTCCATTACTGGGGTCAGTTTCATGCCTGGCTTCCGGCAGCGTCCCCTGAGGCACCTGCGCCTGCACCTGCAGCGGCATGCCCATCTGCTCACCAATGGCTGCCAGCTGGGCAGCTGCCTGCTGATCTCCAAGCTGATTGGCCTGTTCGTAAGCAATCTGCAGAACCTGATTCAACATGTTGGCCAGGTCCCCGCTCTCCCTGATCTTGGTCACCAGCTCGTCCTTGCCTTTGAAGTCCATCATGTCCAGCATCTGGCTGGCCATGGGTGCCATCTGCGGATTAAAAATGCCCATCTGGTACATCTGGATGGCCAGCTCGTTCTGGCTGAGTCTGGTATAGGCATCCTCGCGCTGTACGTGCACCTCAATATCAAACTCCGGCACACGATAGCCCATATCAATGCCAAAATCGTTGCCCTGATACTGTGGTACCAGTCCTTCATTGGAGAAGGGAACAAACTGCATGCTGCCGTCCTGGCCTTTGATTCGGAAAATGCGCTCCTGGTTATAAAACTGCCGGATGCGCTCAATGACCATGCCCACAATCTGCTTGTACGCTCTGAATGCAGCACGGTTGCTGTCCTTGCTGGACCGGCCGCTGTCCTCTTTGAGCGCCTGGATGGCTGCTGCGGCTGTGACGCCTGCAGGAGTAGCGCCATTGTTGACGTCACTGTTGCCGGTGACAAATTTGAGTTCTTCAATTTTCTGTTGAAGCATTCCAACTGTATTGCCGCCTACCTGGGTGGTCTGAATCTGGAAAAAGCTGTTCTGGTCCAGATTGCCATGGAAGTGGACCAGCATCTTCCGCAGGTCCAGGAATTCTTCTTCATTGATGCCGCTGTCCTCGCGCACAGCGTACCTGGGACGCGCATTGACGGCCGCATTGAGCACGCAGGCCTCTGAAATCAGGTCAATGTCGGTCTGGATGTCCTTGGCAATGTCAATGTAACCATAGCCGCACGGGCTGCCTTCCACGGGGTAAAGCGGGTCCAGCACAAACGGAAACTGTCCGTCATTGTAAAGGCCATCCCTCGCAGGTATGCCGGCTTCCGGCAGGCTGGGGTCTCCCTGATCGTCCTCTGTGGCATACAGCACTATCCCATTGCAGAATTTCACAAAGTGAAGCACCTGCCGGTCCTGTTCCTGGTCGTAGCGATGATAGTACCAGTCAATGACCAGGCTTTTGTCGCTGGTGTCTACATGGTCATCTGTCGGGTACCGGTTCACGGCTTCAGACGGCTGGCCAAGATGGCCACGCAGCTGCGGGTACATCTCGCTGAGCAGCTCATTGTCGATGAGCGCAACATGGAAAACATTGGTGCTCTCCTGGATGTTGTTGACGCCTGGCTCCCAGAAAAGATTGAGCACGTTCACCTTGGAGATGGCCACGTCACCCAGTCCATGGAATTTATGACTGTCCCATGTGACGGAGTAGGCTGCTGTGCCTTCAATCATCTTCTGCCACTGATCATCTGAATAGGTCGCTTCGAATCCGTTCTGCTCAAGGATCACAGGAACCACACTGGTCAGATTGTCAGCTTCTTCCTGGTCATCCGCAGCACGCGGCAGGAAGATCGGCTCTGGATAGCTGTCCATGGCATCTGCGTGTTTGCCTACGATGGAGTTCCAGAGCCACTTGGTATTCCGGTGGTGTTCCTGCGCGCCATCTGCTACGCCATCATCATGGATCATCCGCCAGTTCTGGCCCTTCCACCACTTCTGGCTTTCCTGGATACGCCTGTCCACGGTGGCCTTGCCCTTCTTGTACTCGTTGAGGGTGGACATGGCCTTATTGAGGCGCTCTTTTGTGATCCTTGTCTGCTGGCCAGGCATTCCTGATCCACCTGGCCCATGCCGGCTGTCATCCGTTCCAGGAACGTTCCCCTGCTTCGGGTCCACTCGTTCCCCCATGTCCCCACTCGGCTGCTGGTCCATGCTGCCCATGGGGCTGGCCATGCGGCCCTCGGTGGCCTGCGGTGTGATCGGCCGGCTGCCTGGCTGAATGCCTGCCCTCATGTCTGCCTGTGCTCTGCGCATGGCTGCACGTTGGATAGCTTCCTGCACAGCAGGATCATTCATGCCGGCGGCTCCGCTCTCACTGCCCATGGGCACATCTGAGCCAAAGCCCTGCTGGCTGCGCGGCTGATCCTGATCGGCCTGGCCGCGCTCACTGCGTCTTCTAGGCATTTGCGTACTTCCTCCTTACGTATCTTGTTACCTTGTTGTCGAATTGGTTCAATGGGTCAGCACCGTACTGCGGCCAGTATTCGGCCTCAATCTTCTCCGGCTTCATGGGTCTGAACATGCATGCATAGCGCCATTCGTCCACAGCATGGTCTTCCAGGCTGGTATCCAGATCTTCCGGCTTATGCTCGTCGTACTGCTGCAGGGTAATGGTCCGAATAAACTGCTTACAGTTGGATGTGACATAGAACGACGGGTAGCCATTCTGGTCAAACCTGAGGCGATGGTGGCATTCCTGCCAGCCTGTGAGGCGCTCCTTGTCTGCCGGTGAGAAGTAGACATGCTGTTTTACTGCATGGTCGTAGATGCTCATGCCCCGGTCATGCTGGAAGATGGCCGTATCAGCTACTCCATCAATCTTGAAACCCTTGAGCAGCGGATGCTCATGCTCTATGCGGTAGATCTCCTTGAAAAGCTGGTCCTCTTCCATCTTGATCCCCACGTCCGGGTTCACCAGGCCATTGATTCTCTGGACGCCATACCATTCAAGCGCTCGGTACATGATGCCGTCATAGTCGATGAAATTCCAGGCCACGCTGAACGGCTTGCTGTATCCATAGTCGAACGAACGGAAAC
>Ga0326512_10001574_pt1 | contig 17417 bp, 24 predicted proteins | sample 1_2617_0518_D_FD_203652 | JGI IMG/M metagenome (GOLD analysis project Ga0326512, IMG submission 203652) | Bovine rumen microbial communities from UC Davis, California, United States - 1_2617_0518 | ecosystem: Host-associated > Mammals > Digestive system > Stomach > Rumen | place: USA... | reverse complement strand
CTTTGAAATTTCTCCGGGGGGATTTTTCTGTAGACCTTTTGATTATATTTGTTTTGTTTAATAGTACTTTCGTGCCAGATATACAGCCCCCACGACTAGGTACCCTCCTACCTATTGTAAAAGTACTCCTTTCGATTTTTAAAAAGTGTAGGTAATGTCATCGTTATTCTCCTTTAAGCAGTCCGAATCCCTGTATATTTGGCACCAAAGTACTATTAAACAGATGACAAACGAAACAGAAGTTAAGGTGATATTCTCATGGCAAAAGAAAAAGAAGAAAGCAAAAAACCAAAAATGAGAACATCAGCCACAACTCCCGAATCTTCTGAACATCGTGCAGCATCATTAGCAATGAAGCTTGCAATTCAGAAGTTGGAAGACGGAACAGCATCAAATCAACTTATAATCGAGATGATTCGACTTGGTTCTACAGAATCCGCCCTCAAGAAAGAACGAATGGAACAAGAGATAGAACTAATAACTGCTAAAACCGATTCCATAAAATCGGAAAAGAGAAGCGAGGAGTTGTTTGCTGACGCTATAGCAGCTATGAAAAAATATCGAGGAAGTCAAGACGATGATTAGATGCTATTCAGATTTGGTGAAATTAAAAACCATCGAAGAACGATTCGATTATTTAAAAGTTCATTCTAGAATAGGTGAAGACACATTCGGATTTGATCGATGGCTTAATCAGGAATTATATCGAACACCAAAATGGAGATCAACCCGACGAGAAGTTATATTACGAGACAATGGAAATGATCTCGGGATAGATGGTTATGCTATTGGTGGAGTAATAGTTGTTCATCACATGAATCCAATAAGTGAGAGAGACATCGTTGATAAAAATCCTGAAATTTTTGATCCAGAGTATCTTATTTCTTGCTCGGATCTAACACACAAGGCAATACATTATGGAGACTCGGCTTTGTTACCAAAGAAATACATTCCGAGAAAACCGAATGACACAATACCATGGAGGTAGATTTGAAATGAGAAAAGAAATAAGTAATGAGAAAGTCAATTACAGCAACATCTCAAAAAATCAGGCGAAAAGAGAGATCACAAAAGAAAATTTTGAGACAGAGCAGGTAAAGAAAGAACCGGTTAAAGAAGAACCTGTCCAAAAAGTTAAAGAAAAGAAAGAGGACCAGAAATCTGTAAAAAAGGCAGTTGTTTATAACTGTGAGGAACTCAACATCAGATCTACCCCCGATACAAACGGATCAAATGTAATTTCCGTTGCCAAGAAAGGAATGAGCTATAACACATCTGGAACAGTTATTAATGGTTTTGTTGAGATTGAGTTTAATGGCGGAAAAGCATACGCCATGGCACAGTATCTTGACATTAAATAAAGGTATTCAAAATGGCTAATGTAAAAACAGAAGACAGCATATTTTTGACAATCAAGAAGTTAAGAGGAATTGATACCGAAGATGATTCTTTTGATACCGACATTAGAGTTGCTATAAATTCTGCATTATCAATCTTAACACAAATTGGAGTTGGACCAGAAAAAGGATATATGATAATGGGGGAAGAGGATACCTGGTCTGATCTAACAGATGACGAAGAAAGTTTGTCGATGATTGTTAGTTATGTTGACATGAGAGTTCATCTAGTGTTTGATCCTCCATCAAATTCATTCCTTGTTTCTGAAATTCAAGAAGCAATAAAAGAGCTCGAATGTCGAATTAATATTGCTGTAAATGATGTAAACAGATCTAAGCAATAAAGGAGAAATAACGATGAATAGTCCTTTACCATACATTAATCTCTTACAAGGAGATTTTTGTTACAAAGTTAAAGGCAAAAATGGAGCCACAACTTTTAGTCTTGGTCCTAACAGTCGTATACCATTATTTGATGAAGAAAACGATATATTTTTCATCAAGACAACCGATGCTAATGGTGAACCGACAATTCGAATGTTTAAATTTGAAGAGATCAAGGATGAGGAGTACCCAGAGAAATACTTAACAATTGAAAAATTCGATGATTATATGAAAGATTTTAGAAAGGAGTTATTAGATGCCCAGCTCGATATTCGGAATGCCGTTCAATCCGCTACAGCAAATGCCAGCGGCTCAAAAACCACAAAACATGATTCAGCAGACCGTTCCTACTCCGCAGATTCAAGCACCACAAACAAACGGAGACATGATAACAATAATCACTGATTATTTGAAAAAGAATGATGGAAATGCTGAACAAGCTTTCTATGCTATAGCAAAAGACTATAACATAGATCCTGCACCATTAGTAAATGAGATCAAATCAATGAAAGATCCAAAAAGTTTTGCTGAGAGTTTAATAAAAAATAACCCTCAAATAAATCAGTTGTTGGCTTTATTGTCAAATGTAAAATAGGTATAAACCGAGAAATCGGTTTGTATAATTTTTAAGAAAGGAGGAAAAGTCGCATGACTGAAGGTATGACACCCTCAGACGTTGCTCTCCTCTCTGGGAATAACGACAATAGTCTTAATGGCGGCACTGGTCTTATCTGGCTGATCGCTATTATGGCATTGTTCGGGAGAGGAGGATTTGGTATGGGCGGAGGATATCCTGTAGCACCCGGTGTTAGCGAAGGTGAACTGGCTTCTAGTCAGGCAAATCAGACGATGCAGCTTCAGTTGTCTAATCTTGCTACTTCTCAGGCAGATAGCAATTATCAGACGGCTCAGCTCATCAACAATCTGTTGGCAAGCTTGACGAACCAGAACAACACCAATACGATCAATGCTATTCAGGGCTTCAACAACCTTGGTTTGCAGATCACGAATCAGACGAACGTTCTGCAGCAGTCGATCCAGGCATTGGCGTCGCAGCTGACCTCTTGCTGCTGCGAGATTAAGACTCAGATGCTTAATGATCGGCTCGAAGATGCTCAAGCTAAGATTGTTACGCTTCAGGGTCAGCTCGACAATCGTGACCAGACTCAGACGATTCTCAGCCAGCTTGGTAGATTCGTAACTTGGGCTGGTAGCGGAACCCCGGCAACAGCGTCTACAGTTGCAGGCTAAGTGATTTTCAACCGAGGTGGTAGATGATTCCTGAACTGTTGTTTGATTCACCAGTTAACGAGTTGCTGCGTGTGGAATTAGTCTATTACCTCGGTTAAATCATGAATGATGAATTACTTGATGTAATAACTCTTTTGTCTTTTATTTTGCAAATCCAAAACTACAATGAAAATTTATCTCAAAATGATAAAGCGGATTTGATGCATGCTATAGATACACAGACAAGAGAGATATTAACTAGAATCGAAAATGACATAGATGCTCAAAACAAAAAATTGGATGAAATAATGGAAAGGTTAAAGAGAATCGATGGACATTGAATATTTTAAGAAACAAATCGAAGAAGAACTTGATGGAGCAGATCAGTATATTAGATATGCCATCGAGATTAAACCGATGAACATCCAATGGTCGAAAATGTTTTTTGATATGAGTTCGGCAGAATTGGAGCATGCCTCGAATTTGTTCAAGATGTTCGAGGAGTATATTTCTACTTTATCGAGATCTTACCAGGAAATGCCCGAGTATCTTGAAGAGACTCGAAGAAAAGTCATTAAACATTATACGGAATGTACAGCAAAAGTAAAATACATTCAATCAATGTATAAATAAGGTGATTAATCATGAACGAATATGTGTTGGTTCCAAAAGAAGATGTCATAGCTCATCACGGCATCAAAGGACAACAATGGGGTGAGCGAAATGGTCCGCCATATCCTCTAAAAAGAGGGTCAATTAAAGGCTCATACAGAAAATTACGAAAATGGCAAAAAGGAAATGTTGAGAAAGTAAAGAATTCTAAACCTGCCAGAAAAATTAAAGAAGCAAGAGAATACCAGAAAAAGAATCGTCCAACTCCATCCGACATACATGCAATGTCTGACCAGGAAATTCAAGAAAGAACCCAGCGTCTTGAAGCCGAAAGAAATCTTTATAATATTTCACAATATGGAAAAAGCAATGTTGAGAAAATATTAGTTGATGGCGCTAAAGAGGGTGCTAAAAGAGGAGTTGCAATGGTTGTTGCTGGTAGCGTGGCAGTTGCTGGAGCTGCTATAATAGCAAAGAAAACTGGTGTAGATATATCTAAAATGGATATGGGAAAACGAATTTGGGAATTTGCAAAACCAGGAAAGAAATAAAAGAGGATAAACGTCAAAATGGAATTAAGTAATACGGCTGTGCCGGTCTATTACAAACATTTTCGTGATGATGTGCTGGATGGCAAGATTATCGTCAATAAGTATGTCTCTATGGAGATGAATCGTATAGATGGGCTGATTGCTAATCCAGGCGTTTATTACGATGAAGATGCTGTTGAAGGATGGATATCATTTTGTGAAGACGAATTAGTTCTAACAGATGGTTCTCCGTTAAAAATGTTGGACACATTTAAAGTTTGGGCCGAACAAGTATATGGCTGGTATTATTTTACTGAAAGACAGGTTTATGAGCCATATAAAAACAATCATGGCGGACGATATGTAAAAAAAGTAACAAAAGATCGTCTAACAAAGAAACAGTATCTTATTTTAGGTAGAGGTGGAGCAAAATCCGTATACTCAGAATGTCATCAAGCATATGGTTTAGTTGTAGATGCAGACACAACACATCAAATAACAACCGCACCAACAATGCCACAGGCAGAAGAGGTTATGGGTCCATTTCGAACCGCAATAACAATTTCTAGAGGTCCGCTATTTCAATTTTTAACATTTGGAAGCATAAATAATACTACTGGATCTAAAGCCAATCGTCAAAAGTTATGCTCAACAAAGAAAGGTATTCAGAATTTCTTAACTAACTCTTTGCTAGAAGTAAGACCGATGGCGATTGACAAGCTGCAAGGTTTGAGAACAAAATATGCAACGATTGATGAGTGGTTATCTTGTGATATCCGAGAGGATGTCGTTGGCGCAATTGAGCAAGGTGCTTCCAAATTAGATGATTATCTTATTTTAGCAACATCGTCAGAAGGAACCATAAGAAATGGTGCTGGCGATACTATCAAGATGGAGCTTCTCCAGATTTTAAAAGGAGAATATTACAATCCGCACGTTTCGATTTGGTGGTATTGTCTCGATGACGTTAAAGAAGTTGGTATGCCCGAAATGTGGATTAAGGCCCAGCCAAATATTGGTAAAACTGTTAAATACGAGGTATATCAGCTTGATGTAGAAAGAGCAGAACACAATCCAAGTGCTAGAAATGATATCTTAGCCAAAAGATTTGGTCTGCCTATGGAAGGTTTCACGTATTTCTTTACATATGAAGAGACAAGGAAACATCCTAAAACCGATTTCTGGGGACTTCCTTGTGCTATGGGAGCCGATCTTTCTATGGGCGATGATTTCTGTGCTTTCACATTCATATTCCCATTTAAAAATGGGACATTTGGAGTAAAAACTCGTTGTTACATAACTTATACGACATTATCTAAGCTTCAAGCATCAATGCGGCAAAAATACGAGGAGTTTATTAAAGAAGGAAGTCTCATTGTAATGGAAGGTGTAACACTTGACGTTGATAATGAGATATTTGAAGATTTGGATCGATTTATCATTGAATCGGAGTTTGATGTAAGATGCTTTGGTTTCGATCCATATAACTCTAAGGCGTTTGTTGAAAGATGGGTATCAATGAATGGACCATTTGGTATTGAGAAAGTAATACAGGGAGCACGAACTGAATCAGTTCCACTTGGCGAGTTGAAGAATCTTGCTGAGGAAAGAATGCTTATATTTGACCAAGATCTTATGTGCTTCTGTATGGAGAATTGTGTAACGATTGAAGATACAAATGGTAATAGAAAACTTATGAAGAAACGTCATGAGGAAAAGATTGATGCTGTAGCTGCAATGATGGACGCTTATGTATCATTTAAGTTGCATAAAGATGAATTTGATTGAGGATGCTAATATGGACATGTTCATTTGTGCTCATTCAGAACTATCTGATGAGGAATTAGAAAAAAGAAATTATGTCTTTCCAAAGGAACGAAAGTTTCCTTTACCAGATAAAGCACATGTTTTATCCGCCATAAAGTTCTTCAATTACGTTGAGCCTAGTAAAGAGAAGATTTTGGCTAATGCCATACTTAAACGTATGAAAGAATATGGAATGGCAAATGTGAATGTTGGAAAAGACAATCGGTTTTCGAAATATTATCATCCAAAAGAAACTATTCAACATAAGCGTATGACAATGGAAGAATTCTTAGTAATCTCAGAAGAAGATTATATTTCTCACCATGGCATAAAAGGCCAGAAATGGGGTAAGAAGAATGGTCCTCCATATCCTTTAAAATCCAGCAAACTTTCTATTTCTGAGAAAAAACGTAAAAAAGATGATAAAACACATTTTTATAGTTTAAAAAATGAAGATAATAAAAAAGTTGGACAGGCAATAGTCGACGATGAAGGAGACGAGTATCATATAGATTGGCTTGGTATAAAACAAAAGTATAGAAGACAAGGATATGGAAAAGAAGCCATGCAATTATTAATAAAAGATGCTGAAAAAAGAGGAAAGAAATATATAACGTTGGACGCTGCTGGCTTAGATCCAGCTGCTATACATATTTATGAAAAATTTGGTTTTAATGTAGTTAAAGAAATAGAAAGTGATGTATGGAACAATTTAAAAGTGATGAGAAAAGAGGTAAGAAAATGAGTCAATGGATTCTCATCCCAATCAGCAAAAAAGAAGACTACATTGCCCATCATGGTATTATGGGACAGAAATGGGGTAAGAAAAATGGTCCTCCGTATCCTCTCGGCTCTAGTGATCATTCTGCTTCTGAGAGAAAAGCTGGTTGGAGGCAATCGCTATTGGATAAAAGAAAAACAAAACAAGAGCGATTGAGAAAGAAAGAAGAACGTAATAATTATATTAATAAATCTATTGAGTATGGTAAAGAATTTCAACAAACTCAGAAAGGAAAACGCCTAAAAGAAAATCTATCCAATGCTTATGATATATATTTTGGATCATATGGTAAAAATGGTGAAAAAGAATTTATTAAATCCGAGAAAGAATACCTTACAAAGATGGGAGAGTATGAGGCTAAAAAATTTTTACAAGAATATGATTTGGATAAATTAAAAGAATTAAATCCTTATATAAAATTTGAAACCAAAAGTGAATTTATAAAAGAGTATGCAGAAGAAAGTTATTATGTGCATCGAGAATAAAGGAGAATAAAAATGAACGAATACATCTTAGTTCCAAATGATGAAAACTTTATTGCTCATCATGGCATTAAAGGCCAGAAGTGGGGAATAAGACGGTATCAAAATTCTGATGGCACTTTAACAGCTGCTGGAAGAGCTAGGTATGGTATATCAGAAGATAGATATACAAGATCTCAGCAAATTCAGGATAAACGTTTATATGGTAAAAAAGCCGTTAAAAGAGTTGCTAAAAAGTTAGGTCAAGGTGAAAACCTTAAATCTGCTAGACACGTTGAGGCTAAAAATGAATTTAATAGAAAAGCTTTAAAAAAAGCAACTGCGGATGCAATTGGTTCTGGAATAGGTGCCGCTGGAGCATCGATAGCTATGCAAATGATGGCACATGGTGGTGTATTATCTAGTGGCACTTTAGCAAAAGCTGGAGTTCTTGGCGCTGGTGTGGCAGCTTCTGTGTTTGGCATTAAAACAGCAAAATCGCTTCCTAAAAACCCATATAGATGAAAGGATTTAAATATGTATATATTAATTCCTAAAGATGATTATATCGCTCATCATGGTATTAAAGGTCAAAAGTGGGGTGTGAGACGATACCAAAATGAAGATGGTTCCCTTACTCCAGCTGGAAGAGCAAGATACCAAAAAATGGAAAGAAAACAACTTCGTAAAAATTGGACCAAATCATATAATAAAGCAACGACAAAATTTAATGATAAACTTAATAAAATAAATAATAAAAAAGAGTATAAAAATGAAAAATTTGATGAAAAATTTGCAAATGATATTGGTCAAAAATACATTAAAGAAATTTCAAAAGAATGGAAGAATGAATATTTAAATACATTAATAAATGATTATCCACACTTAGACATTGATGAATTAATGAATACACCAATGTTTAATACGTATGATGAGTATATTAAAAAGAAATAAAGGAGTATTCAATGTCTAAACTAACAGATCGCATCCAACACGCTTGGAATGCGTTTATGAACAAAGATCCGACGGAAGAGATTAGAAAGCCTTACTATTCAGAACCGTCTACATATATGAGGCCGGATCGAGTAGTATTGCGATATGGTCATGAAAAGTCTATTGTTACTGCTATTTGGAATAGAATAGCAATAGATGTCGCCGCCGTCAAAATGGAAGAAGTTATACTAGATAAGAATAATCGATATGTCGAGACTGTTCGATCTGGTTTAACATCTTGCCTAACTCTATCTGCTAATATCGATCAGACAGGACGAGATTTTATTAGAGATCTTGTCATTTCAATGTTTGATGAAGGAGTAGTTGCTGTAATCCCTGTTGATACAACAATTAATCCGGAAAGATCTGATGGCTATGATATTAACACAATACGAGTTGGACAGATAATGGAATGGAAACCGTCAGCTGTAAAGGTTAAACTTTATAATGATAAAACCGGAAAAAAAGAAGAACTATGGTTTGATAAAAAGATGGTTGCCATTATACAAAATCCACTTTATTATGTGATGAATGAGCCAAATTCTACTTTACAGCGGCTTATCAGAAAACTAAATTTGCTTGATTCTATTGATGAGCAGTCTGCTTCTGGAAAGATCGATTTAATCATTCAGGTTCCTTACACAATTAGGAACAAGACGAGAAAAGCGGAGGCAGAAGAGCGTCGAAAAGACATCGAGATGCAGTTAACCGGTTCTAAGTATGGTATAGCTTATACCGACGGTTCCGAAAGAATAACTCAGCTTAATAGACCTATTGATAACAACATGATGTCGCAGGTTGAATACCTAACAAACATGCTTTATAATCAGTTGGGAATTTCTCAAGGAATTTTTGATGGAACAGCAACGGAAGAGCAAAAGCTTGATTACCACAACAGAACCTTAGAACCAATTCTCTCAGCAATCACTGTCGAATTTACTAGAAAGTTCTTATCTTCAAATGCAAGGACTCGAGGACATAGTGTAATATTTATGAATGATCCGTTCAAGTTAGTCCCAGTAACACAAATTGCTGAAATAGCTGATAAATTCACTCGCAATGAGATTCTTAGCTCTAACGAATTACGTGCTATCATCGGATACAAACCGATCGATGATCAGCGTGCTGATGAGTTACGTAATAAGAATCTTAATGCAAGCAATGAAGAGATTGAGGCAATGACAACACGAGATGAGAAAGAGCCTGGTGAAGAAAACATTGAAGAGGAGGAAGTTGAAATAAGTGGATAACAAATTTTTAAAAGACATGATTAAAGATGAGATGGAGAACGCAAAAGAATATGCTACTCAGGCGCTCGAGGAAAAAACGTCTCATCCGAAATGGGCTAACAAGTTAATGGAAATGAGTGAGCGCACACAAAAACATGTTGAGGTACTCCATGAAATGCTTAAAGAACAGCATGATGAAGAAAAGAAGTATCCGACAATGGCAACATACTCTACAGGAGACTATGATTCCGAATACAAAGAATTGGTAGATGATTATGCCGACAAAGCCTCCAAGATTCGGAGTATGAAAGAAATGTATTATCGTCGTTAGAAAGGAGAGAACTTCAAAATGGGAGTAAAAAAGTATGATTTTGGAGGATGGGCATCTAAGAATGATGTTAGATGTACAGATGGAACAACCATCCGACAGAATGCTTTTGCTAACCAGAATGGGCAGAAAGTACCGCTCGTTTGGATGCATCAGCACAGAGATCCCGACAATGTTCTCGGTCATTGTATCATTGAAAATCGGAAGCAGGGTGTATATGTTTATGGATCGTTTAATGATACCCCTCGCGGTCGTAACATGAAAGAACGTGTTGCACATGGCGATATCGACGCCCTTTCGATTTATGCCGATACACTTGATCGAACAAGTAAGGATGATATCCTTCATGGTGTTATCAGAGAAATTAGTCTTTGTCTTTCCGGAGCAGATCCGACTGCACGCATCGACTATCCGGTATTAGAGCATTCTGGAGATCTTATTACAGAAGAGGCTATTATCTATCCGAATCTCGGGCTTGATGTTCTTATGCATTCTGCTGATGAAGATGAGGAAGAAGAGGAAGATAAGAAAAAGAAACCTGTTGATGATGAAGAATCTGATGATGAAGAATCTGATGAAGAAGAATCCGATGAGGATGAAGAGGATGAAGACATGGAAGACAAAAAGAAAAAAGTTGCTCATGCTGCAGAAGACATGACCATTGAAGATGTGAAGAAGATTTATGGTGATATGTCTGAAGAACAGAAGACGGCAACAAATATTCTCGTTGGTATCGCAGCAAAAGGTGGTTTAAAGTCTGCCGAAAAAGAAGAAGATGACGAGGATGAAGAAGAAAATGTTAAGCATTCATATGATGATGAGGAAGGAGATTTCGTAATGCACAAGAATGTATTCGATCAGGAAGAAATGAATGAGAACGCAGGTGTTCTTACACACGCAGATCAGCAAATGATTCTGGAAAATGCTAAGCGGATGGGTTCTTTCCGTGCGGCTCTTAGAGACTATGAGGAGGAGAATGGTACGGTTATCATGCACTCCATCGATACGACCGGCATGACTGTTGGCAATGGACAGTGGAGAAGTGATATTCCGTCTGGCCGTCCGACTCAGTATGCATTCAATGATCCGAGCATGCTGTTCCCGGATTATCGTAGCATGACCGCTGAACCGGCATGGATTAGCCGGAATATGGACTGGGTGAATGTTGTCCTTGGTGGCGTACATCACACTCCGTTCAGCCGTATCAAATCCGTATTTGCTGATATTACGGAAGACGAAGCTCGTGCAAAGGGTTATCTGAAAGCGCATCAGAAGAGCGAAGAGATCTTCACGCTGCTTAAGAGAGTAACCGATCCGCAGACAATCTACAAGAAACAGAGAATTGATCGCGATGATGTTATCGACATCACTGATTTCAACGTTGTTTCTTGGATTCGTGCAGAGATGCGTGTGATGCTTAACGAGGAAATCGCTCGTGCAATTCTGATTGGTGATGGCCGTTCTGCAGCATCCAACGACAAGATCAAAGAAGACCACATCCGTCCGATCGTATCCGATGTACCGCTGTTCAATGTTCTGGTTCCGGTTGCAGTTTCTGAGGATCAGTCTAAGTCTTCCGATGAGAATGCAGCTCAGACGGCAAAGAACCTTATCAACGCAGTAATTCGTGCTCGTAAGGACTACAAAGGTTCCGGCAACCCGACTCTGTTCACAACCGAAGACGAGCTTACTGAAATGCTCCTGATCGAGGACGGCATTGGTCATAAACTTTATAAGACCGAGACTGAGCTTGCTACTGCTCTGCGCGTTTCCCGTATCGTGACAGTTGAGCCGATGCAGGGACAAACGATCACTGTTTCTAACAAGAAGTATGCTCTGTCTGGTGTAATTGTTAACTTGGCTGATTACAATGTTGGTACTGATAAGGGCGGCGAGATCAATAGCTTCGATGATTTCGATATCGACTACAACCAGTATGTATACTTGCTTGAGACTCGTATGAGCGGTGCCCTGACCAAGCCGTATTCCGCAATGACGATTTATCGTAACAAAGAAATCGTTAACAATCAGCCGGCAGGCTAATAAGGTCAAAATGGAAGGAAAGTGATATGAGTAAGTATCATGGTAAAGTCGGATATGTCGAAACTATAGAAGAGCCGGAAGGGTCAGGCATTTGGATCGACCAAATAGTAGAGCGAAACTACTATGGCGATATTTTAATGAATATAAGTCGCTGGAACGCTTCCGGAGAAGTTAATGACAATCTGACATATTCAAACCAAATCTCAATTGTAGCCGATCCATATGCTTACCAGCACTTTTCTTCCATCAAATATATTTGGCTCCATGGAGCTAGATGGAAAGTGTCTAGTATAACTGAGAATCGGCCACGATTGATAATAACATTAGGAGGCATGTATACAGATGGGGAAGAGGATTGATTTACAAAATGAGTTAAAATCGGTTCTTGGTTCTGAGAATGTATACTTTCAGCCTCCCGAAAATGTAAAGATGCAATACGATGCAATCGTGTATCATTTGCAAAGAGGAAATACCAATTTTGCAGATGATAAGCCGTATAAGTTTACAAGATGCTATAACCTCGTTTTAATTTCAAAAAACCCAGATTGTCCAATTGTTGATAAGTTAGCTTTAGCTTTTCCAATGATTACTTTGGATAGGTGTTATATTGCTGACAATCTTAATCATTGGGCATATACATTATTCTTTTGAAGGAGGAATACAAAATGTCAAGAGCTGTATGGGATGATGTAGGTGAGCGCCGTTATGAAACAGGTACTGACCGTGGTATGCTGTATCCGATGAAAGATGACGGAACTTATGATAAAGGTGTAGTTTGGAATGGTCTTACGACTGTAACCGAGACTCCGGAAGGCGGAGAGACGAATGACATCTATGCTGATAACATTAAGTACCTTTCTCTTATTGGTACTGAATCTTTCGGTGGAACGATCGAAGCGTACAACTATCCGGAAGAGTTTGAGAAATGTGACGGAACTGCCGACATTACTGTTGGCGTAAAGGCTGGTCAGCAGACGAGAAAAGCATTTGGTTTTGCTTATCGTACTCGTCTTGGTAACGATGTTGCTGGTAATGAATTTGGTTATAAGCTGCATTTGGTTTACAGTGCAAAAGCGAATCCGTCTAGCCGTAGTTATACGACTATCAATGAGAGTCCGGAAGCGATCACGTTCAGCTGGGAATTCAAATCTACACCGACCCCGTTTAAGAAACGTACCGATCTTAAGCCGGTATCGTTGATCACGATTGACTCTACCAAAGTAGATTCCGCTAAGCTTAAACAGCTTGAAGATCTTCTTTATGGTGTTGATGCAGATCCGGAGCATAGCATTGAAGCAGCCGATCCGACGTTCCCGACGCCTGATCAGGTTGTTGCTCTGTTCAACGCAGAGGTAGTTGGCTGATAAGGTCAAAATGGAAGTAAAATAAAGAGATTATAGCTGGTTCAATTAGTTTAGTCTTTTTGGACCAGCTATTTTTAAGGAGGAAAAGGAGACTATGTATATTAGAGACATCACCTACACAGATTTCAATGGGGAAGAAAGAACCGATACTTGTTGTTTTCATTTAACAAAAGCGGAAGTTGTTGATTGGCTTACAACATCTGGAGATTATACGCTTGATAAGGTTGTTGAGAAACTCGTATCATCCCACAATGGAAAAGAGATTATGAACATCTTTAAAGACATGATTCGTCGGTCATATGGTGTTAAATCTCTTGATGGTAAGCGATTTATCAAAACAAAAGAAGTACAGGATGAATTCTTTGAATCCGAAGCATACTCTGTTCTGTTTATGGAACTTGTAACAGATGCAGCAAAAGCTGGTGAATTCTTTATGGGCATCTTGCCTTCGGATTTGTCTGATGAAATTAATAAATTTATGAAAGATTCAGAGAATCTTCCGGAAGAATTTAAGAAATACTTTGGAGAAAAGAAGCCGGAAGCAATTGAGCAGAAAAAATGAAGACAGTAATTATACCGAAAACCGAATTATATGATGAAGACAAAAATGAATTCATATCGATAAAAGATACAAAATTAACTATTGAACATTCATTAATTTCAATTAAAAAATGGGAAGAGCGATGGAAGGTTCCTTTTCTTAAAACGGAAAAAACAGCAGAACAATTTTTAGATTACATTAGATGTATGACGATAAATAATGTTGATGAAAATATTTATCGTTTTATACCGTCTAAAATTTTACAAGAAATTGTTGACTATATCGCTGATCCAATGACTGCTACTTGGTTTTCGAATAATGAAACAATAGGTGCTCAAAAAAAAGAAACAGAAATTGTTACGGCAGAGATTATTTACTATTGGATGATAGCTTTAAATATTCCAATGGAATTTCAAAAATGGCATTTGAACAGTCTTTTAACTTTAATAAGAGTCGTTAGTATAAAGAATGAGCCCAAAAAGAAAATGAGTGATAGAGAATGGGCTTTGCAAAGATCGAGATTAAATAAAGCTAGAAGTAAACACAAATGAGGAAATAATTTATGATTTCTTTTAAATCTAAAGGAGATTTTAAGACAACCGAAAGATATTTGAAAAAATCTATGGGACGGTCCTATCAAACTCTTTTAGATAGATATGGACAAATGGGTGTTGATGAATTGGCTAGATACACACCCAAAGATACTGGTTTGACGGCTAACTCTTGGAAATATGAATTAAGAGAAACAACTGATGGAGTGTCAATAATTTGGAATAATACAAATGTTGTTAAAGGAGTTAACATAGCCGTCATTCTACAGTATGGTCATGGAACAAGAAATGGTGGTTATGTTGTCGGTACTGATTATATTAATCCGGCATTAAAGCCAATATTTGAAGAACTAGCCGAAAAAGCATGGAAGGAGGTAAAGAGTCTCGAATGAGTGCTGTTATTGATGAAAAAGTTGTCGAGATGCGATTTGACAACAAACAGTTTGAATCAGCAGCTGGTGACAGTTTAAAAACAATAGATCAACTTAACAAGGCTCTTAAAAACACCTCCGGAACAACAACCGATGTTGATAAATTAGCAAAAAGTATAAATAATACTGATATTTCTGGAATTTCAACAGCGGTTGAATCTTTACAAAAACGATTTTCAACGCTCGGCATCGTTGGAATGCAAGTGATTGAAAATATTACGAATGGAATTCTTGGTAAATTAACTGGTGCAGTAAAAAGTTTAGCAAATCAAATTGTATCTGGCGGTATTAAAAGAGCAATGAATATTGAAAACGCCAGATTTCAGCTTCAAGGTTTAATTTCTGATGAAAAAGAAGTGGAAGCTGTTATGGCCGATGCTGCAGATTCGGTTGACGGAACGGCTTATAGTTATGATTCCGCAGCAAAAGCAGCGTCAATGTTTGCTGCTACTGGATTAAGATCTGGCGAGCAAATGCAAAGAGCATTAAAAGCTATAGCAGGTGTCGCAGCTACTACGAATTCAGATTATGAATCGATGTCTGAGATATTTACGACCATTGCTGGTCAAGGTCGTGTTATGGGTATGCAATTAACTCAGCTTGCAACTCGTGGTATGAATGCTGCAGCCAGTCTTAAGGAATATTTCAATCAGGTAAATAGTGGACAAGTAGAAGTTAGTGATAAAGCCAAGAAAATGGTGCAAGATATTACGACAAGCACCAATATAACAGAAGCTGAAATTCGTGATATGGTTTCAAAGGGAAAGATTTCTTTTGAGGTTTTTTCCGAAGCTATGGCTACCACATTTGGCGATCATGCAAAAGATGCGAATAAAACTTTTACTGGTGCCATGTCGAATATTAGGGCAGCGTTATCTAGAACCGGAGCAATGTTTGTCCAAGATATTATTCGACAAGAAGGAGAAGCTGTAAAATTATTTAATACTATTCGAGTTAAAATTAATGATATGAATAAGGCTTTAAAGCCTTTTGCTGAGAATAGTGTTAGAATAGTTAAAGAATTTATAAAGAATTTAACAAGCGTTGTTGAAAAAGTTGATATGTATAGAATAATATCAATTGTAACAAACGCTTTAGATTCTTTGTTTAATGTTTTAAAAGGTATAGGTTCTATATTAAAACCTATTGGCGAAGCTTTCGCGGAAGTATTTCACATAGATTTACAAGCATTAAATAGAGCATCTTATTCTTTATGGGAATTTACAAGACGTTTAAAAATTACAGATGAAAATGCAGAAAACATAAAGGCGACATTTAAAGGTTTATTTGATTTTATAAAGATGCTTGGAACCCTGTTTGTTCGACTTATAAATGCCATATTACCAGGAACAAAAGCTCTTGGATCTTTTGGGGAAGTAATTCTTCAGTTAACAGGTAATTTTGGAAGATTACTTAGTAAATTTTCTGAATTTGTATTAGAATCACAGACAATAAAAGATATTTTTGATGGTATCCATTTTGTGTTTGAAAAAGCTGCCGAAGGAATTGGGAAATTCTTTGGAAATTTAAGAGAAGGCATGAAGATGGATACTTCTTGGTTTGATCGTATAAAAGAGAAGTTTCAAGGTATGGAATCTCCTCTTGAGAAATTTCAGCAGATCGGATCTAGTTTATTCAAAGGCATTAAAAATTTCTTTGAGCCTGTAATTAATACATTGAAGGAACTTGGAAAAGCTATTTGGGATGTATTAACATCGACGAATCCGATGAAGGCATTTATTGCTTTTCTTAATAGCAAACTTTTTACAGGTATTGTTGGAACTTTTACGGAACTTGTTAACACTTTAACTAAAACATTGATTAACACTGTTTTAGCATCTATGAGTAATTTCTTTTTACAATTAGGGGCCATGGTCGCCTCTATGAAAAATTTAGATAGAACAATTGATATTCTAAAAGGTCTTGGAATTGCTTTATTAGAATTAGCAGCTGCGATGTATATTATATCGTCAATTGATTCTAAAAAGTTAGTTGCAGCGACAGCGGCTGTTTCGGTTTTAATGTTTGAATTGGTTACTGCTTTTGAAACAATTATGCAATTATCTGCTTCAGCAAGAACACGTCTTAAATTTGATTTTAAAGAAAAAACATTTGGTATGTGGGAATCCATATCTGCGGAATTAATGAGCATTGCTTTAGCAGTATTAGCTTTGTCTGCTGCTGTTACAGTTTTAGCTAATCTAGATCCAGATCGATTAATTCAAGGAATGATTGGTGTAACAGTTATTTTAGGAGAATTAGTAGCCGTTATTGAGATATTAGATCATACTACTACTGGAGGAAAATTAGCCGGAGTAGGAGCAACATTAATCGGAATATCAGTTGGTCTATTAGTTTTAACATCAGCAGTTAAAAAGCTTGGGGATATGGATCTTGAGCAATTAGGAAAGGGTCTAGTTGCTGTTGGAGTATTATTAGCTGAGATGACTTTGGCTCTTAAATTCATGCCAAAGTCTGGCGCAGTTTCTGCTATAGGCGCTATTGAGTTAGCATTATCCCTTGTTTTAGTAGCATCGACCTTAAAGATTCTTTCGACAATAGATATGGACGACCTATATAATAGTGTCGTTATGATGGGTTTGGTGCTTTTGGAAATGACTTTGGCTTTAAAATTCATGCCAATGACCGGTGCAATTTCAGCTTTAGGCGCCATAGAAATGGCAATAGCCTTTGTTGGAATAGCTGTATCTTTGAAAATTTTGGCCACATTAGATA
>Ga0326512_10001573_pt1 | contig 17418 bp, 14 predicted proteins | sample 1_2617_0518_D_FD_203652 | JGI IMG/M metagenome (GOLD analysis project Ga0326512, IMG submission 203652) | Bovine rumen microbial communities from UC Davis, California, United States - 1_2617_0518 | ecosystem: Host-associated > Mammals > Digestive system > Stomach > Rumen | place: USA... | reverse complement strand
CAGCTTTTGCCGTCGATGGCCTTGCAGACGCCGACACCCTCAACGGCCTCCTTGGTCTGCTCCACATTGCCGTCGAGCATCTGCCACTTATCCGTCAGCTGCTTGGCCGTGGCCTGATAGATGCCACGTCCCGATTCCTGCTTATAGAAAAGGTGGTACAGTTGGTCGGCGTCGTTATAGACGATGTCGCCGTCGATGGTGGCGTTGCCGGCATCGAAGAGCCACTGAGGCTCGCCCTCAAGGTCGGTGAAGTCCTTATTGGCATACTGGTAGTAGATCTTGTCGTACGACCTGCGGTCGCTGGTGCGCAGGGAGTAGAACACCATGTATTTGCCAGCCTTGTGGTCGTAGATGGTCTCGGGGGCCCAGACGCGGATAACGTTCTTCCATGCCTTGGTGTAGCGGGTGGGGAAGTTGATGGCCGAGTGTTGCCAGTTGATGAGGTCGGTTGATTTGAGCAGCACCATGCCGCGGTTGCTCGACCAGCCGTAGCCAGAGCGCATGTCGGTGACAACCATGTAGAACGTCTTGCCGTCTTCGCAGCGCAGGATGTGCGGGTCGCGGACGCACTGCGTCAGGGCGATGGTGTCACTCTCGATGACGGGTGCCCCCATGTTCAGCGGCGTGTAGTTGTAGCCGTCGTCCGAGATGGCGTAGCATATCTGCTCATCCTCTGGGGCATTGCTGTTGAAGTACGTGAAGAGATAGGCTACCATCTCGTTCGGGTCTTTCGGTTCCTCCACGGCGGTCATCGCCTTCTTTTTCCCGGCGGAAATGGGGTTGACAACTGCTGCGAGCAGAAGTGCAGTCAGTAGGTGCTTGCTTTTCATCATAGGTTTTATAGTTTGTTTAGTGGTTATGCCTAATGCTATTGCTTGATCTTCTCCCATGAGTTGTTCTGGGAGGCGTTGATGCCGAAGAGAATGTCGTAAACCGTCTCCTTCTCCTTTTGTGTGCCCTTGCCCTTGTAGATATTGGCCAGCTCGTCCTTCTTGTAGTCGGTCCATATCTGGGGCAGCAGGCTTAACGGTTTGTCTTGGTGGGCTTTTTGCAGTCCGTTCTCCAGTGCCGTGGTCACCTCGGTGCGTCCGCGTTCCACATTGTTGGCCATCTCGTCCAGTCCCTTGCGGTAGTAGTCGTACTGTAGCTGTCGGAAGGGTTTCATGGCTTCGTCCAAGTAGTCGTTGATGATGGCAAAACGGTTGCGTGAGTCCTCAAAGGATTTCCATCCGGGGAACCCTAAGTCCTGGGCATTGTTCACTAAGTACATGCATCGTTGCAGCACATCGGTGCCGCCAAGCGGGGAGAAGGTGTCAAGATCTAAACCAATAATAAGGTACGCATAGTAGGCAAACAATGCCGTCAGCTGGTTGTCAACCGTCTCGTCGTTGAAGTTCAGCTGGTCGAACTGGGCGAAGGTGAACTGGAAACTCTTGTCAGTGTTATTGTAGATGGTTGTGGTGTAGGCAGAGTTGAAAACGGGACGGTTGGCCTGGATGATGGCCGTACACTCAAAGCGGTTTTCTGCTTGCACGTATTTGTCAACTGTGATATTGAACGTACATGCAATGCGCTCATTCTGCTGGAACTGCATCTCCGTCCATTGGCGCTCGTTGACGAACTGCTCCAGCGTCTGTTTCAGGTTTTCAAACACCGACACGTCAGTGCCCTGTACCTTCGAGTGGTTGATGTTGATTTTCGCCTCCAGCTCCTGCGCCTGAAGATTCAATGGGGAAAAGAGGCAAAGGGAAGTCAGGAGAATCCCCGACAATCTCTTCCAGGAATGACAACTTTTATGTGGTTCGCCTGTTCTGTTTCTCATCATACCATTAATGCTTATCGGTTGCAAAGATAAGCATTAAAAGTTGAAAGGCCAAATATAATGACACTTTTATTTCAAAAAGCATTCTTCATGCGTTGGTTTTCTAACCCAGCGGAATGTCGAGGATGACCTCGTAAGTGTCTTCGGTTTCTTTGTTGCCAAGCGTGTAGTCATTCCCGTAGATGAGGTCCAGGCGCTGGCGGATGTTGGTCATGCCGACACCGCCCTGAGATGGCATGGCGCTGGTATCGGGTCGGGGATGCTTGCTGTTGCGGCATATCCACAGCAAGCGCTCGTTGTCGTGCTTGTCTTTGTAACGCTTGCAGTCGATGGCAATGAATGACGGCTTCTGGTAGCTGACACCGTGCTTGAAGGCATTCTCGACAAATGAGACGAAAAGCAGGGGAGGGACGCTGACACCCGTGCCATTATCAGGGATGGTGACGCTGAAGCTGAGCTTGTCACCATAGCGCATACGCATCAGATGGCAGTAGTTGTCCATGAACTCACGCTCCTTGGTCATCGATACCCGCTCATGGTTGCTCTCGTAGAGGACATAGCGCAGAATTTTAGACAGTTCGATGATGGATTCTTTCGACTGTTCCGGGTCGATGTCAACCAGGGCGTGGATGTTGTTGAGCGTGTTCATCAGGAAGTGGGGGTTCAGCTGGTACTTCAGGTACTCCAACCGCTGTTCCAGGTTCTTGTGCTCCAGTTCAGCCATGAGCTGCTGGTCGTTGCGCTGCTTGAAGTAGGTTTTGACACCGAGGTTGGCCAGGAGCATCAAGATGAGTACGATGGTGGCAACGGTATCGTGCTGGCTGAACACTATCGGTGGACGTTTGCCCTCGAACTTGGGTGAGTGCTGGCCTTCAAGCTCCGGCGGACGATGGTCTTCATGCTCCGGCGGGCGGTGGCCTTCAAACTCTGGCGGGCGGTGGCCGTCCATTGGGGACGGCAGTCGGTTGTCTGTCATCTCATGGCGCGGCATGTGGCGACCCATGTCGTCGGGACGGGTAGAGCACTGGTAAAAGGCAAACAACGCGACAAGCATGACAACCACGGAGATGTAGAGGGTGCGTCGCTGGCGATAAACGAGTAGGGGGGCGAGCAGGTGGTTGTGGATGAGGAAGGCAGCTAAGAAAATGCCATACTCACGCCACACCATCAAGACCTCGCTCCAGTTGAATGCCTGACCGTCGTCGCTGGCCGTGCGAACGGAAAGGCTCAACACTGGTGCTATGAAGATCAGTCCCCATAGCACCAGATATATGAGCGTTTCCTGACGTTTCTCTCTGCTGAATGACACCTTTTTGTATAGACTATTTCGCGGTGAGCGAGCTGATGAAATTGTTCTTGCCTACGGCTGACGAGCCGAGGTAGAGGCCGTGCCACGAGGTGGTGGCATCGGTTGGCTCTTCAGTCGAGTATTTTACATTGTAGGTACTGCCTTTGACCATGCCGGTGGCCGTGAACAGTGCGAGGGTGCTGCTGACGTTGGCCTCAAGACTGTAAGTCACCAGGTTATTGCCTTGTGCATCGGCCAGCGTGTAGTAGTTGCCAGTCTTGTAGCTGAGGCTGCTTGTAACAAAGGCATAGCCTTGCTTGGCGTTCGAGATGGTACTCGAACTGGAACCGCCGCCCTGTGCTCCTCCGGCGCTGATGCCAATGCCCGTGCCTGTAATCTGGATGTACGAGTTGTTGTCGCAGTCGAAGCCCTCCTCGGGCGCCCCTTTCGAGGTGTAGGCCATGACAACACCGTTGCCGATGGTGATAGCTCCTGTTGTACCGGCGTTTGAGTCGATGGCATCGTTGCCGTTGGAGTAGCAGACGGTGATACCTCCGTTAAAAGAGATCTTGCCGGCTGAGTTCATGCAGTCATCATAGCATTTCAGGTAGTGCTTGCCACCACCGATGTCGATGGAAGTCTTCGACTCCAAACCCTCACCGCCGCTATTCGTGGTGTTGACGGTGGTCTCACCGCCGTAGATGGTGACGGCGCAGATTGCCTTGATGCCCTTGGCCGATGAAGAGCTATAGGTATTGCCCGTCTGTGTGACGGTCAGCACTGGACCTGTGCCGTCAGCCTTGCCCTGGGTGTAGCTGCCCTTGATATTGCTCCATGTGGTGCCGCCGCCCATACCGCCACCGCCGGGGAAACCGCCTCCAGGACCGCCCCAGCCACCGCCGGGACCTCCCCAACCGCCACCGCCTCCGCTGGTCGATTGTGTGCCGTCACCGCAGCGGATGGCCTTGCTGGCATTGCCGCTCATGGTGATAGTGACGTTGCCGGCATTGAGGGCCACGTTCAGAGCCTTGATGCCCTTGGCTCCCTTCACGTCGCTTGAGATGGTGGCGGGCGCGGCGCTGTTGGTGATGGTCAGCTCACCGCCATTGGTCTCGACATCATAAGCCTTGACGCCACGTCCGGAGGTTCCCTGAATGGTCATCTTGACGATACCGCCATTCTGGACGAACTTGCCTGCGCTGATGCCTGCCACGTAGGACGGGTCGCTACTGTCGGAGGTATCGACCCCCCCCTTGGCATTGATGGTCAGCGTACCGTCATTGATGACAACCGTGCTGTCGCTCTTCATACCCTTGGCACCGTTGGCGGTAGTGGTCAGGCTGAGCGTACCGCCGTCGATGTAGATGTTGCCTGAGTCTTCGTCATCGTGACTGGCGGTTTCGCCAGTATTGGTGGTGCCGTCGAGTTCACACTGTATGCCGTCGTCACCCACGCCACTGATGGTGACCGTGCCGCTCTTCATCTGGAAGTACTCGTTGCAGCTGATGCCGTCAGCGACGGCAGACAGGACATTCAGGGTCAGGTTCTTGATGGTGACATAGTCGCCGCACTTGATGGCATGCTTAGTCTTTCCGTAGATATTCAGCGTGCCGTTGCCCTGCAGTTGCAATTGTCCCTTGCTGTAGAGACAGCCTGTCTGGGAGCCGCCCGTGCCGTCGGTCAGCGTATTTTCAGTATCCTTTTTGGCACTGAGCTGTATGCGCTTCTTGTTTGAGATGTTGATGGCAGCACCGCTGGGATTGGTCAGACTTATACCGTTTAACTGTACCGTACACTTATAGGCTCCGGAGAGGGCAAACTCGCCATCGGAAGAAGATCCGCTGAGGGAATAGGTGATTTCATCACCATCAACATCGGCGGTGTTTGACTGGGCGATGCTGACGTGGGCACCGCTGACGGTGGCCGTGACGTATGGTGCCACGTTGCCGCTGACGGTTACGCTGGCCGTCTGGTCGCTATAGCTGATGCTGACAGTGTTGGCCGTGACCTGTGTCTCGTCAACGTAGATGCGGTCAATGTCGCTGATAATGAACGTCTGTCCACCGACGGTCAGCTTAATTCCACCCTCGGAATATGTCATGTCGCCCGCCGAGATGGCTGGATACTGGGTAGTGACTCTGCCTGTCACGATGTTCAGTGTCTGAGCCCATGTCAAGGTGGCCAAGGCTGTCAGTGTTACGGTAAGCAGTAGTTTTTTCATCTTACGATTCTCTTGATTGTTGTGTTTCCGTTCTTGAAGATATAGAGTCCTGGTCTTGTAGCATTCGTCTTGCGCCCCTGCAGGTCGTAGGCAGTGCCTGTTTCACTGGATGGTGAGCTTGTAATCGTCGCAACGGCTGTCGTCTGGGTATCGGCATCGCTGAAGTTGCGTGTGCCGCCTTTGTAGGTGATGGTACCGTCGGTCTTGATAGCCTTGCCGTTGTAGCCTTTGATGTTGAGCGTACCGGCGTCCTGGTAGAAGTTGCCGCTGTTCTCGTCTTCGTGTTCAATGGTAGTGCCTGTCGTCGTAGAGCCGGAGTTGAACTCCACCTGTATGCCGTCGTCACCAGCCTTAGTGATGTTAACGGTGCCGCTCTCCATGTAGAAGTACTCCTTGCAGTGGATGCCGTCCTTGACGGCATTGCTGATATTGATGGTAGCGTTCTTCAGCTGTATGTACTCTTTGCTGTAGATGGCATGCCTGGAGTTGCCCGTGACGTTAAGCGTGCCCTTGCCTCGGAACTCGGTATGGCCCTTGCAGTGCAGGCAGCCGTTGTAGTCGTCGTTCACACCATCGCTGAGGGTGCTTGTCTTGCCCTCGGTCAGTTTCACTTTGACACGCTTGCCGTCCTGTATGTTAAGGGCAGGTCCTGAGGGGTTGGTGATGGTTACGCCGTTCAGTTCTATCGTGGTTTTGTAGGAACCGTCAAGGTAGAACTCCCCGTCAGTAGTGGAACCACTCAGGATGTAGGTAATCTCACCCGTGGCATCGCTGACGCTGGCACTCTGTACCAATTTGACGTGAGAAGAACCGTTGGACTGGTTGGTGATATAGCTGCTGATGTTGGCAGCTACGGTGACGGTGGCTGTGTTGCCGTTATAGACAATCTCAACGGTGTTCTTGGCCACGGCGGCGCGGCCAAGAACCGTACCTGTCAACAGGCAAATGACGACAGTGATAATTTTCTTCATTTTACTTGAACTTTTAGTGAATTGCTGTTTAGTTTTACGATATAGATGCCCTTGTGCAGCTGCATCTTGACATCCTGCATACGTCCTTCGGCCACTTGTCGGCCTGCAAGGTCATAAACGGTGGCCTCGCCATCGTCAGTGACGGAAGAAATGTCTGCAATGGCAGTCACGTCCTTTGAGTTGGAGAAGAACATACTACTGATGTCTGTCAGTGCAAACGTTGCGGTCTCGGATCCGTTGGTGGCCACCAGACGGCCGTCCTCAAAGTAAATGCTAAGTCCGACGGCTGTCAGCGACTGTGCAGTGCCGTCGGTCTTCTCTATGTTCAGGTACTGGTAGTCAGCCGCATGGGCCGCTACCGTACCTGAGAGGATTATTGCCAATAATGTGTTTAGTCTCATTTTTGTCTCATTTTTCTTTTTTTGTCTTTTACCAGCGGCCGCCTGGCATTCCGCCTCCCATGCCTCCCATGCCACCGTTAGAAGCGCTGGTAGTGGCAGTGACAGTCTGTGATGACGAACCAAGATTGAGCGTGTAGCTCTGTCCGTTTTCCATGCCTGGTGCACTCACCATGATGGTTCCGTTGTTGTAGTTGAACGGCGGCATCTGGAATGAGGCCAGTGTAGAGCTGCCACTTTGGAGCGTCACCGTCGAGTTGGCCGTTACGCCGCCTGTTGCCTGTACGTAGGGCTGCGAGCCGGTGGTGGCGGTGTAGGTGGCGTCGATGCGTCCGCCGATGCCGAATACGCTGCCGCCGGTGATATACAGTTTGTACTGTTCGCCCGTGTCGATGCCGCTCTCGGCTCCTCCAGCTCCGAAGGCTACGATGTTGCCGCCCTCAATGTACATGTTTCCATTGGCATCAATGCCGTCGTTACCTGTTCCCACGGCTACGATACTGCCGCCCATGAGGTGCATGTCGCTGGCAGAGTTGATGGCGTCATCGCTGGACAAGACCTGTACCGTGCCGTCAGTAACAGTGATGGTGCCCTTTGACTCGATGCCTTCGCTGCCACTGGTGCGTACCATGACGGTGCCGCCGCTGATATTGAGCAGACCGTGAACGCTTTTCTCGCCAATCTTGATGCCCTTGGGAGATGCGGTGTCACGGCTGTAGCTGTAGGTGCCACCTGTAGTCACTGCGTACAGGGTGCCGCCCGTGATGTATGCTTCCCAGTCGGTCTTCAGTCCCTTGCCGCCGCTGCCGGTGGCTTTCAGATAGACCTCACCACCGTTCTGAGTGTAGGTAGAGTCGCACTTGATGGCTGCGGCCCCTTTGGCTTCGCCGTCCTCGTAGGTGCCGTTGCCTGTAGCGATGACTGTGGTGCGACCGCCGTTGACGGTGATGTTGCTTTCACAGTTGATGCCCTTTGCGGCGGCTCCTGATACCTCGACGTTCACGATGCCACCATTGATGATGACGCCGTCGTTGGCCTTGATGCCGTGGTTGGCTGCGGACTTGGCGTAGATGTTGGTACCCTTCTCGGTGACAATATAATCTGCCGATTGTATGGCGTTGTTATAGTTGCCATAGACTTCCAACGAACCGTCACCGCTGAAGAGCAGCTTACCCTTGCAATAGAGGGCTGCTTTCTGGTCATCAGCTTTCGACGAGGTGCCGTCTGCCAGTCGGTTCGTTCCGCTCAGCACGATGAAAGCCCGTTTCTTGCTCAACAGGTTCAGTGCCGTAGAGTCGGGGTTGGTGATGTCGGTTCCACTGAGCTTCACCTCATATTTCTTGTCGCCCGCAATAGTCAGCGAACCTTCCGTGGTAGTGCCGCTGACGATGTAGCAGATGCCCTTTGCAGAGCCGTGGTCGGCTGTGACGTGGGCACCGTTGACGGTGATGGTCACGCCGTCCACCTGATCGCAGGTGACGGTCGAGCCGTTGAACGTGATGTTTACATCAGTCGTGAACGAATTGTTGTCCATATTGTCCTCCTCGTCAGGATAGTAGGCTGCGGCTGTCGTTGCCGGCTCGGTCGTCGTGCGGTCGATGGCCACGTCAAGCGACACCAGTTCGCCGCTGGCAACCGAGCTGCTGCTGTTACCACTGATGATAGTATTATCACCTCTGTTGTCCCAGATGTTTGTACTATTGTCGTCGGTCAGAGGATCTTCTGCCGAACAGCATTGGAACACGGCCATTGATACTGCGAGAACTGCAAAACTCATTATCTTCTTCATCATTGTAGCTGTTTTTAAGTTTAACTTTTATGGTGCAAAGATAATGACAGAAAAGAAACGGGGCAAATCCGTTCAACGAACGCCCCGTATTTTTCAGTGAATGGCTCCTCTCGTTTACAGGCCGATGGCTTTCTTTGCCTTTTCGGTAGTAGCGTCAATGGCTTCGTTAGCAGCATCTTTGGCAGCGCTCTTAGCGGCGTTAGCGGCATTCTCGGCAGCTCCCTTGGCGGCATCGGCAGCTTCCTGACCAGCCTGCTTGACAGCGTCAGCGGCATCTTCGACAGCACCCTTGGCAGCATCAGCAGCATCGGATGCTGCGTTCTCTGCACCATCGACAGCACTCATCAGCCCGTTGACAATCGACTCGGCCGGTGCGGCGGTCAACGCATTGACGGCTGCCTGGATGGCAGCGTTGTCGCCTGCAATCTCCTTGATCTTCTCTGCGTTCTCCTTCAGGAAATCCTGTACTTTCTGCACATACTCCTTGGCAGCATCCGGATTTTGCTTCAGGATTTCCGCCACCTTGGCCTGAACAGCCTCGATAACCTGTTGCAGCTTGCCTGCATCCTTGGCCTCAATCTGCTCTGCCAGCTGGGCGGTGGCATCGCTGATAGCAGTCTCCACGTCAACAGCCTCGACGGTGTCGGCTGCTGCCTGTTCATCAGCAGGAGCCTGCTGAGCCTTGTTTACACACGATGTAAGACCGATGGCAAAAGCAGCCATCACCATGAACACTAATTTTTTCATAATTTGCTTCCCTATTTAATTAATAATGTGAATTGTTACGTTAGAGCCTTGATTTACGTTGGCAAATTTAGTCTTTTTTCAAATAAGTTGGTATTTCCTTTTGTGCTTTTTAACTTTTTTCTTACTTTTGCGGCTCGTTTTCATGGATAATATTGTAATTTAGTAAATCGAAAAGCTTTAAGATGACAACAGTTGAGTTTAAGCCGCAGTTGATTGCGACGCTCCGGAACTATTCAAAGAAACAGTTTACGACCGACCTCCTGGCCGGTATTATCGTCGGCATAGTGGCGTTGCCATTAGCCATAGCCTTTGGTATTGCCTCGGGAGTTACACCCGAGAAGGGTATTATTACCGCTATCGTTGCTGGTTTGCTGGTCTCTGTCCTCGGAGGTTCCAAGGTACAGATAGGCGGACCTACAGGCGCGTTCATCATTATCATCTATGGCATCATCCAGCAGTACGGTTTCGAGGGACTGACCATTGCCACGCTGATGGCCGGCGTGTTTCTTATCATGTTCGGCATTCTCCATCTGGGTACCATCATCAAGTACATACCTTACCCCATCGTTGTGGGTTTCACCTCGGGTATAGCCTTGACAATCTTTACCACGCAAATCAAAGACTTGCTGGGATTGACGATGGAGAGTGTGCCCAGTGACTTCGTTGAGAAGTGGATAGCCTATTTCGGGTCTTTCGGTACCGTTGACTGGTGGAGTGCCGGTGTCGGCATCGGCTCTGTGGCGCTTATCGCCTTATGGCCCAAACTTGCACGCCGTTCCGCGTTGAGTAAGCTGCCCGGCAGTCTTGTTGCCATCATTGTCATGACCGTGGCGGCCTTGCTACTCAAGCAGTATGCCGGTGTTACCACCATTGAGACCATCGGCGACCGCTTCGCCATTTCGAATGTCCTTCCTGAAGCCCAGATGCCAGAACTGTCGTGGGAGGTTATCAAAGAGCTTGTCTCACCCGCTATCACCATCGCCATTCTCGGTGCCATCGAATCGTTGCTTTCTGCAACGGTGGCCGATGGTGTTATTGGTGACCGTCACTCTTCGAACACAGAGCTGATAGCTCAGGGTGTAGCCAATCTTGCCTCGCCGCTGTTTGGCGGTATTCCTGCCACAGGTGCTATTGCCCGCACGATGACCAATATCAACAACGGCGGACGCACCCCCATGGCCGGTATCGTTCACGCTGCTGTCTTGCTGCTGATATTCCTGTTCCTCATGCCGCTGGCACAGTACATTCCCATGGCCTGTCTGGCTGGCGTGCTGGTTATCGTCAGCTATGGCATGAGCGGCTGGCGTTCGTTCCTGAGTATTATGAAGAATCCGAAGAGCGATGTTATCGTGCTTTGGGTGACGTTCCTGCTAACCGTCATCTTCGACCTGACCGTCGCCATTGAAGTGGGGCTTATCTGTGCTTGTCTGCTCTTTATGCGCCGTATGGCTGAGACAACCGACGTCAAGGTTATCAGCGACGAGATAAATCCCGCCGAGGAAGAGAGTGACTTCCAGTTAGGCAATCTGGAGCACCTGACCATTCCCGAGGGTGTTGAGGTGTACGAGATTAACGGTCCTTACTTCTTTGGAGCCGGTAACAAGTTTGAGGAGATTATGGGCGCACTGGGGCACGGACGTCCGAAGGTCCGCATTATCCGCATGAGAAAGGTACCCTTCGTTGACTCTACAGGCATTCATAACCTGACGAACCTCTGTCTCATGTCGCAACGGGAAGGCATTCAGGTAGTTCTCTCTGGTGTCAACGAGAAGGTTCAGGCTGTGCTTCACAAGGCAGGTTTTGACGATATGCTGGGTACGGAGAATATTTGCTCGCATATCAATCTGGCGCTTGAGCGTTCCCGTCAGTTGCTGTAGGAGGCAAGGAGTTCCATTTGGGGAACTTCTATGCGCCCACGATGAAGTTGTATGAGACTGTCGTGCTGCAGACGGTTGAGGGCACGGCTGACGTCAAGTCGGCTGTCGCCCACCTCAGCAGCCAGCTGATTCATCAAGATATAGAACATTTTCGGTCCGGAAAGGGTCGTGCAATGCTGGCTGAGGAATCGGACAATACGCTCATCGAGAGACTCAGGACCATGCTGCCAGGGGTGGTGGAGCAGCCTCTGTGCCAAAGTGGCATAGAGGTTTAGCAGGTTGAGACGGAAAACGATGAATTCCTCGCTGAGACGTAGCACCTCGTCCTTGCTGATGGTGATGAGGCTTGACTCCGAAAGTGTTGTGAACGTGTGGGTGAACCGCTGGTTATAGCCGAAGATGGCCTCGGGCTGCAGAATATATGGGGCTTCGAGCCTTTCGACAACCTTGTAAGAACGGTCATCTGAATGGGTCTCGACATTTAGCAAGCCAGAAAGAAGGAAGAAGAGTTGGTTACACGTGTCGTACTCTTTGACGATTGTCTGCCCCGTTACACATTTCATGAAACCAAACTTGGTATGTCCTGCCACTTGTGCCAGGTTGTCGCGGCTCATGCCCTGAAAGAGGGGGAACTGCAGCAGTTGGTCGAAAATCTGGAGTGTAGGCATAGGATACAGACATTCCTTATTCGGCAATCTTGCTTTTCAGCGCCGTTGAGAACCAGACACCGTTGGTGCCGTCGGGTAGGGCGTAGATGAAGTAGGCCATCAGTTCGGGATGATGCTCCAGCACAGTCTTGGCGCGGTCGATGCCCATGACCATAAACGAGGTGGCGTAGGCGTCGGCTGTGGCACAGCTCTTAGACAGCACCGTAGCTGAGAGCAGGGAGTGCTGCACCGGATAACCTGTCTTGGGGTCGATGGTATGGGCATATTTGCGTCCTCCCTTATAATAGAAATTGCGGTAGTTGCCGCTGGTAGCCATAGCGATGTCGGTGACGTTAAGTACCGTTTGCAGTTCACCGCTGACGGAGAGTGAGTCGTCGGTGGGTTTGGTGACACCGATTTTCCAGGGTAGGCGTTTCTCGCTGACACCTTGGGTAACTATCTCGCCTCCAATCTCAACCATGAAGTTCTCGATGCCGTTATTGCGCAGCAAGCGGGCCACCACGTCTGAACCGTAACCTTTGGCAATGGCAGAGAAGTCGTACTGGTTACGGATGCGGAGCAGGCTGTCCACCTGCTGGCGGGTTGGCATCTGTTCGTGCTTGAAGCCGAAACCCCATGCATTCACCAACGGTGCAACAGTGATGTCAAATGCACCGTCAGTCTCTTGGTGTACCGTCTGTGCCAGCTGAAAGACTTCTTTGTACATCTTGCTCTCTGCCGGCTTCTCACCACGGTTGATGCGGGCTACGGTTGACGTGTCGTTGAACATCGAGAACTCGCCGTCAACCTGCTGCAGTGCAGCTTCTATCTCTGCCTTCATGTTCTTGTCACACTGATAAGTGACGTTGTAGAATGTGCCAAAGATAGAACCTTGGTCATGCTGATAGGGCATGTTCTGCTGCTGACGTATGATGAGGACTGTACCCACAATAAGAAAAATCAGCAGCGGCAGCTGCCAAAAGAGTTTGTTTTTTTGTTTCCCCTCTGTAGCCATACCTTATATTATATGTCAATGATGAAATTGAACGTGCCTCCAAGCGTTGACGAGTCCCATGTGCCGTAGCCTGGCACATACCATGTCTTGCCGATAATGCCGTCATTGTGAGTTAGCCGCTGCTTATAGCGCACACTCCATCCCAGGTGGAAAGGACCGAACACCTTGGCATCAATGCCGGCGACCAACTCAAGCCAGCTCTGGGAGCACTGCTCGTCTCTGACACCAAAACCTGATGGCCACAGCCAGACAGGATCAGGAAAGTCCTGACGCCACATATCGACTTTATATGAGGTGTAGGCATAGCGGAAACCGGCAAACAGGCGATTGGCCTGGTGCTTTTTCTTCAGCATGTTGAAATCGACTCCGGCACGGAAATAGGGTGCCTTGGTCTTGTAGGTGATTCCTGTCACCACATCGTTCTCATGGCAGGCCTTGCCATAGCCCACCTCAACAATAGGAAACCACTGGTCATGCAGGTTCAGACGCAGGGCGGCCTCATATTGCCCGTAGTCGCTTAACATCATCTGACCGGCACCGAACAGGTCGAACGAAACCTGGAAACCGCGCATGATGGGTATGGAGTCCTTTTCAAGCTTGAACAGTTTCTGGGCATCGGCTGACATGCAGGCCAGCAACACCAGCGCGAGGCTAATCGTGGCTCTTGAGATAGAGGTGGAAATGGACGGTCTGAGTGTCATAATCTACCGAGGGATTATTGATGTTGATGGAATCGATGGCGTTGTGGGTGCTGCGTACGGCGGTAATACGGTGGAAGAATCTGGCGTTGCAGTCAACCGACTCAAAATGGGGGATGTTCTCCTTCTTGATTAATACGGTATCGACAGCACGGAACGAACCGTTCTTGAAGATGAAATAGAGCGTGTCCTCGGGGGTCGTGTAGCCTACGGGCAGCGACAGTGAGGTCAGGCCAATGCCTTTGTTCAACAGCAGGGTGTCCGAGCCGTTGGCCCTGAAGGTCCTGATGCTCAGGGTGTCCCTCAGCGTGTCTGTCGTCTGGGCAGGGGTTTGCAATACGTAGTACGTCCGCACCGTGGTCACAAGAGGGCAGTCAATGCTGGTACAGGCCAAGATGGAGAAGAGTATAATCAGTGGAGATAATATTGATGCCTGTCGCTTCATATAGTCTCTTCTATTTGATAGTCGTTGCGCCCGGCTGACGACCGGCTTATGAGGTCGCCGATGAAACCGGTCAGGAACAGCTGTGTACCTATCATCATCATTGTCAAGGCGATGTAGAAATAGGGGGAATCGGTCACTAAGCGTTGTGGAATATGGTTGGCCAGGCACCACAGCTTGTCGGCACCGATAACCACAGCTGCCATGAAACCGATGAAGAACATGATGGTGCCGAGGAAACCGAAGACGTGCATCGGCTTTTTGCCGAACGTTGACAGGAACCACAGTGTCAGCAGGTCAAGATAGCCGTTGACGAAGCGGTTCAGGCCCATGAACTTCGACTGACCGTATTTCCGGGCCTGGTGCTGTACCACCTTCTCGCCAATCTTGTCAAAACCGGCCTGCTTGGCCAAGTAGGGTATGTAACGGTGCATCTCGCCATAGACCTCGATGTTCTTGACCACATCGCGGCGATAAGCCTTTAGGCCGCAGTTGAAGTCGTGCAGGTTATGGATGCCGCTGATCTTGCGGGCGGTGGCGTTGAACAGTTTCGTTGGAATCGTCTTCGACAAGGGGTCGTAACGCTTCTGCTTGTAACCGCTGACGAGGTCGTATCCTTCTTCCTTAATCATGTTGAAAAGGCCGGGAATCTCGTCTGGAGAGTCCTGCAGGTCGGCATCCATCGTGATGACCACGTCACCCTGGGCCTTGGCAAAACCGCAGTACAGGGCGGGACTCTTGCCGTAGTTTCGGCGGAACTTGATGCCCTTCACTACGTCTGGCTGCTTTGTATGAAGTTCGTTGATGATATCCCAGGAACGGTCGGTAGAGCCGTCGTTGATGAAGATGACTTCATAAGAGTAGTTGTTTGCCTTCATCACCCGTTCTATCCAAGCGTACAACTCGGGAATGGACTCGTCCTCGTTATAGAGAGGAATAATGACTGATATATCCACAATTATTATATGTTAAGGATTAGTATATTACGGTTTGCTGACACTGCGTTTCATCAGTGCAGCAATGGGCAGTCCCAGGATAATGCCCACAAAGATGTTCATCGTGAGTACGTTCAGGGCATAGTCGATAGGACGCAACTGGCTCATCGACTCTATACTCTCAGTGACAGCCTGCCTCACGCCGTATTGGTCGAACAACTGCTTGACCTCCGGCGATGCCAAGACGTTGTTGAATGACGATATCAGGTACCCTTGATCCATGTAGGCAAAATAGATATACTGGGCAACGGCTAAAAGAATGGCTGCGTAGAAGAAGACATAGACAGCATAGCCCCAGCCACGACCAAAAGAGATGATGCCGCCAAGCCCGACATCGCGGAACTTGGCCAAACATCGCCCGACGAAAAAAGGTGTGATAAACATCAGTATCATAGCAGCCATGCTGAATATAGGATTGGCAATGCCTGCTATGTAGCAGGCAAAACTGGCTACCCACAGCACGGAAAGCAATGCACCGTCAATGCGGGCAAAAGCCTTGAGTTGGATATATTCTGCTGGTGTCAAAGTGATATTCTTTTTAATATTTACATTATTAATATTGTAATCGGGTGCAAAATTACGCATTTTCCCGCACATAACGAGTGTCAACAAATAAAAAATAGTTAAAAACGGAAACTTTTCACTTTTCACTTCTCGCTTTTCACTTTTTTGTTGTACCTTTGCAGCCGCTTTCGAAAAAAGAAAGTAAAAAACGGGCAAGTCCTGTACGGCCAGCTCCCTTTGAATCCCCCAGGGTGGGAACGCAGCAAGGGTATTAGGTCGTAGCGGCGCGATGCAGACCGCTTGCCCACCCGCCTCTTTAGCTCAGTTGGCCAGAGCACGTGATTTGTAATCTCGGGGTCGTTGGTTCGAATCCGACAAGAGGCTCAAAAACCGGGAAGTTCCCCAAAAAGGGACTTTCCGGTTTTTTCTTGTTCTCCCCACGTGGACCGTCAAAGTAGCCCACAAAAAAAGCCACAGAGAAAATCCGTGTAAAATTTGGACATTTGAAATATTATGTGTAACTTTGCACGGGAAAAACTTAAACAAAAAACCAACAAGTTACAATGAACATTCCAACAGTGTTTTGGCTCGTGCCCATCGCTTCTGTCGTGGCACTGGGTATGGCGTACTACTTCTTCACTCAGATGATGAAGGCTGACGAGGGTTCGCCTCGTATGAAAGAGATTGCACTCTATGTGCGCAAAGGAGCAATGGCTTACCTTAAACAGCAGTACAAGGTCGTGTGTATCGTTTTTGCAGTGCTTTGTGCGCTCTTTGCCTTTATGGCATACGGACTGAACGTCCAGAATCCCTGGGTGCCGTTCGCATTCTTGACGGGCGGTTTCTTCTCGGGACTGGCTGGCTTCTTTGGCATGAAGACAGCTACATACGCCTCGGCGCGTACTGCCAATGCTGCCCGTGAGAGCCTCGATGCAGGACTGAAGATTGCTTTCCGTTCTGGTGCCGTGATGGGTCTGACGGTGGTTGGTCTCGGTCTGTTGGATATTGCCATCTGGTTCGTTGTGCTCAACCAGTTCGATGCCGATGGTCTGATATCCATCACCACGACGATGCTGACCTTCGGTATGGGTGCCTCGACGCAGGCCCTGTTTGCTCGTGTGGGTGGCGGTATCTACACGAAGGCTGCCGACGTGGGTGCCGACATCGTAGGCAAGGTGGAGGCCGACATTCCCGAGGACGACCCGCGCAACCCCGCAACAATTGCCGACAACGTTGGCGACAATGTTGGAGACGTGGCCGGTATGGGTGCCGACCTATATGAGAGCTACTGCGGCTCTGTGCTCAGCACTGCCGCCCTTGGTGCCGCCGCCTTTGGTGTTGCAGGCTTAGAGGTTCAACTGAAGGCTGTCATTGCTCCGATGGTGATTGCCGCCGTGGGCGTGTTCCTCTCGCTGTTGGGTATTTTCCTTGTTCGTACGAAGGAAGGTGCTACGATGAAGGACCTGCTCCGTTCGCTCTCACTGGGAACGAATGTCAGCGCCGTTCTCATCGCCATCGCCACCTTTGCCATCCTCTACCTGTTAGGCATTGAGAACTGGCTGGGTCTGTCGTTCTCGGTCATCAGTGGTCTGGCAGCCGGTGTCATTATCGGTCAGGCTACCGAATACTATACGTCGCATTCGTACAAACCTACCCAGAAGATTTCTGAGGCTGGTCAGACGGGTGCTGCCACCGTTATCATTAAAGGTATAGGCACGGGTATGATTTCGACTTGCATTCCTGTAATTACTATTGGTGTGGCCATCATGATGAGCTACATGTGTGCCAATGGTTTTGACCTGTCGATGACTTCCGATAGCCTGTCTCACGGTCTCTACGGAATCGGTATCGCTGCCGTCGGTATGCTTTCCACACTGGGCATCACGCTTGCCACCGACGCTTACGGTCCCATTGCCGACAATGCCGGTGGCAATGCTGAGATGTCGCAGTTGGGCGAGGAGGTTCGCCACCGCACCGATGCCCTCGATGCCCTTGGCAACACCA
>Ga0326512_10001572_pt1 | contig 17422 bp, 12 predicted proteins | sample 1_2617_0518_D_FD_203652 | JGI IMG/M metagenome (GOLD analysis project Ga0326512, IMG submission 203652) | Bovine rumen microbial communities from UC Davis, California, United States - 1_2617_0518 | ecosystem: Host-associated > Mammals > Digestive system > Stomach > Rumen | place: USA... | reverse complement strand
GTATTACGTATGACGAAGATGTATTGCGCTTGCGTGACGCCTTTATGGAACGCGGCTTCATGGTAGGAAGCGTAGTGATAACACATTATAACGGTCAGCATGCTGCTGACGATTTCCGAGTACGTCTGGAACGCTTGGGCATCAAGTCTTATGTTCACTATCTCATTGACGGCTACCCTCACTATGTCTCTCTAATTGCTTCTGACGATGGCTTCGGAAAGAATGACTATGTGGAGACATCACGTCCGATGGTTATTGTGACGGCCCCAGGTCCTGGCTCTGGTAAGATGGCAGTATGTCTGTCGCAGTTATATAATGAACACAAGCGTGGCATTGAGGCAGGATATGCAAAGTTTGAGACCTTCCCAGTATGGTCTCTGCCTTTGAAGCATCCCGTAAATATTGCATACGAGGCTGCTACGGCAGACCTTAACGATGTCAATATGATAGACCCCTTCCATCTGGAGGCATACGGCGAGACTGCCATAAACTACAATCGCGACATAGAAATATTCCCTGTCCTGAATGCCCTCTTCGAAGGCATCTATGGTGAGAGTCCTTATAAGTCGCCTACTGATATGGGCGTTAATATGGTAGGATTTTGCATCAGCGATGATGAGGTATGTGCGGAAGCTTCCAAGCAGGAAATTATCCGTCGTTATTATGATGCTACGAACAAGTTTGCAAATGGCGCAAATAACGAGGCTGAGATAAAGAAAATCCGCATGCTATTCAATCAGGCGAAGATTGACAAGAACTATCGTAAGGTAGTGGGTGCGGCACTTCGCAGAAAAGAAGAAACGGGCCACACCAGTACTGCCATAGAATTGTCTGACGGCACTATCATCACAGGCGGTTCAACACCACTTCTGGGTGCCTCTGCAGCTTTGCTTCTGAATACGACAAAATATCTTGCTGGAATAGATCATGATGTGAAACTCATACCACAAGAGATGATAGAGCCGATTCAGAAAACGAAGGTGGAATTCCTGAAAGGGCGCAATCCACGTCTGCATACCGATGAGGTGCTTGTTGCCCTGAGTGTTCTCAGTGAGAGCGACGAAAGATGCGAAAGAGCGCTTGCCACCCTCCCTCAGTTAGAAGGCTGTCAGGTACATGCCACAGTAATGCTTTCCGAAGTAGATAGAAAGATATTCAAGAAACTCGGTATCAACCTTACTTGTGAACCCGTAAGAAAGAAGTAGTACACGCCAGAGATTATGATAGCAAAAGGACTGAGCAGTAATACCTTGAAGGTCATTGCCATCATTGCTATGACAATCGACCACTTGGCTTGGGTAGGCATCGAAACCTATGAGCAGGCGGAAACACCGTCGCAGATTTTCCTGCATGTCATAGGACGGCTGACAGCTCCGATGATGATATTCTTTGTGGCAGAAGGCTACTACCACACCCACAACTATCTCCGGTACTTGTACCGGCTGTTCCTGCTGGCTGTGGTGAGCCACTTTGCCTTCTGCTATTTCAATATGTCTGGGTTTAATCCTTTCGACAATCTGCTCTTCAATGCTACCAGTATCGCCTGGCCTCTGTTATGGGGCTTGATATTGCTGAAGGTTTGGGACATGGGACGGTTGCTGCTTTGGCAAAAGGTCGGCATCACGATACTTGCCTGCCTGCTTACCTTTACTTCCGACTGGAGTTGTGCTGCCCCTCTTGCCATCCTGATGGTGGGGCGGAGCAGGGATAATTTCCATAAGCAGATGTTGTGGCTGATGCTTATCCTCTCCCTCTACGCTGTTGCCTTCTTCATATTCCACAGCCAAGTTTACGGTATGGTTCACTTAGCCTGCTGGCTTGTGGTGCCATTGCTGTCTCTGTATAACGGACAGCGAGGTCGCTGCCCTTGGCTCGGCAAATTCTTCTATTACTACTATCCCGCCCACATGGCATTGATAGGGCTTCTTGCCCGAATAAACACTGGCAATTGGTGATACTCAATTCCATAATCCCCTTCGGCAGGCATTTCTACGCTGTCAACCTCTGCGGAGTGGTATTTGCCAAGCAGCGTCTTTCCCCTTCAGAATGGCGTCACGAACACATACATACCCTACAACAGCGTGAATTGCTGTTTGTAGGGTTCTTTATATGGTATATTTTGGAATGGCTGGTGCGACTGCTGCAGTATCGTAACGCCACACAGGCTTATTTCAATATCTCCTTTGAACGGGAGGCTTATGCCCATGAGAACGATAAAGACTATGAGCGGCAACGTCGCCACTATGCCTCGTTCACATATCTTTGCAAGGCATAAAGCCACTAAAGGGCATAATACTTGGTAAGGAAATAAGTCCTCTCCCAATCCACTATCTTTACATCGGCTTCCTTTGCTGGATGTATGTCGAACTCGTCGAGCACCATCACCCTTTTATTCTCAAGGTCGTAGAGCGGCCATTCCTTGGCTTTTCCGTCAGGAGAGATGTCTGCGCTAAGTGACGGATTGCCGGTCTTGGCAAACTGTACCCACATTTTTCGCATAGTCTTGCAGAAGGTCTCGTCGAAAGCTCTGCCCGTGTCGGCAGTCATCTCTGGATGATTGAATACGATAGCAAGTTCGATAGCATGTCCGCATTTCATAATCGGATCGGGCGACTCGGGCGTAAAGTAATATGTGTATGCCTTACCGCCAGCCTTCGTCTGTTCCTCTGACAATCTGATGATAGGTGCATTAAACCAACTTTGGCTCAAGAGGCTACTGTCTGGTTGGAAGTAGTCACCCTTCACGTCTTTCATATAACTATCGACCAGTGCCTTCTCGTCAGCAGGCAACTTGGCATATTTCTCTTGCTTGCGTCCTGCAATCCAATTATCCCAACCTTCCTTGCCGAAGCTGGAAACGAAGAAGTTCATCTCGTCCTTGTTGCAACCCACAAGGATTTCTATATCCTTCGCTGCACCATTTGCATATGCCTCAAAGGTGTCTGTGGGCAAATGCTTCCCGTCTCTTTCTGGGAACTGGTGTACAAAGTTGACTGCTGTAGCTGTTTCTAGAAGCTTGTCGCCATCGACCTTCAGTAGGTCAGCAACCGTCTTGCAGCCAAGTGCTTCCATCAGTTTGTTAGTACATTCGATGCTCTCTTCCGGAGATCTTGTCAGGTTAACGGAACCACTCTCGGCAATGAGTCGTTTGAAATACTGATGAGAGCCTTTAATCAAAGGGAGTAGGGTACAGCTGCCAGCACCTGCTGACTCACCGAAAATGGTCACGTTGTCGGGGTCGCCGCCGAAGGCTGCGATATTCTCATGTACCCACTTCAGGGCTTTTATCTGGTCCAGAAGTCCAAGGTTCTGTGAGTCAGGATAGTCCTTACCGTCCGATAGGTGCGACAAATGTAGGAAGCCCATCACGCCGAGTCGGTAGGCAATGGTAACGACGATGACATCGGGATTCTCCTTTATTAAATTGACGCAGTCGAACATCGGGTCGATGGTTCCGCCTGACTCAAAAGCACCACCGTGAATCCATACCATGACCGGTTTCTTCTTGGCACTGGCCTCATCAGCCTTAAATACGTTGAGATACAGGCAGTCCTCATCCAGATAATACATAGACCCCACTTCAAACGTCACATTGCCGTAGCCGCTCTTCGCATTGTAATAAGCCTCATAGACACCGTCGTTAGGGCCTGCATCCACAGGAGCCTTCCAACGCAGGTCGCCGACAGGTTGCTTACCTACATAGGGAATACCCCTATAGACAATGATGTTGTCTGTCTTTTTTCCGACGAAGGTTCCGTTAATACACTTTACGGCCAAAGACTTGTTATAATCACCATTGGTAATTTGCTTGTTCTCGCCGCCGTACATGCCATGCAGCGCGTCTCTAATCTCTTGTAACTCCATAATAACAGTTTCTTTATTGGGTTAATCCTCAATGTTCAATGTAAGTAATTATTCCGTTTTTTCATCATGAGCACTCATGTTCTTGATAAACAGATTGACAAGATGCTTCAAGAAGAAGGTATGTTTGACAGCATGGCGTGCCTTGTCAGCAACCGACGGACCATCATTGGAAGTGGTGGCCGTTTCTGCTTTTGTAACTTGCAGCTCGCGCTGGTCGATTTTAGCACGCAGGCTTTCTGAGGCGTGATTATAAAGGAATGTATAGCATGGCACGGCAGCCTTCATGATATAAGGTGTAAGGAAGGTAGTCACCACACTGGCTGCCACGATGATTGGATAGATGATAGGATTGAGAACACCCAGGCTGGTGCCCAGTCCGGCGATGATGAACGAGAACTCACCTATCTGTACGAATGAGAAGCTGGTAAGCATGGAGTCGCGCATCGTCTGACCGCCCCACCAGCAACCCAAGGTGCCAAAGAGAATCATTCCAATAATAATCACCAGGCTGACATAGACGACGCTCGTCCAGTATTCCGCCAATGAAGCCGGATCAATCAGCATACCTACAGAGATGAAGAATATAGCGGCAAATACATTCTTCAGCGGCGTCATCAGTTTTTCGATACGATGCGACTCCACAGTCTCGGCAAGGATAGAACCCATGACGAAAGCACCGAGTGCACTGCTGAACCCGGCTTCCTCTGCCGTCAGCACCATACCTAAGCACAGACCCAAGGCGAGGATAATAAGCGTCTCGTCATTCAAATGTTTTTTTATCATGCGTATCAGGGTCGGGATAATCAGTATTCCGCATACGAACCATGCTGCGAGTGTAATGGCCAAATCGACGACCTTGCCGGCTAATTCGGCACCTTCGAACTGATGACGGATGGCAATACTTGAGAGCAATACCATCAGTACCACAGCCACTACATCCTCCACGATGAGGATGCTGGTCGCTCCCTTCACGAAACGCTCTTTGCTCATGCCTGCCTCGTCGATGGCTTTCATCACGATAGTGGTGCTCGACATACAAAGCATGCCCGCAAGGAACAGCGAGTTGACCATATCAAAGCCGGCATCCACTCCCACAAAGTAGCCGAAGAGCATCATGCCCACGATGATTGTCAACGCACCAATTGCAGCCACCTTGCCGCTGCTGATGAGGTTCTTCAGGCGGAACTCCAGACCGATGCAGAATAACACGAACAGCACACCGATGTCGCCCCATTGCTTCACGTTGTCTGGATTCACAAGGGACTTACCAAACAGATGAGGACCAACCAAGACACCTGCAACAATGTAACCCAACACCACTGGTTGCTTTAACAACTTAAATAGAATACTGACTACAGCTGCTGTAATCATCAAAATGTATAAATCCTGTACCATATTAGTATATATATATATATAATGAAAACGTTTACGCTTGAAAACTTCTTACGCCGCAAAGATACGATTAAGTTTTGAGAAATGCAAATAAAAAAACATTTTTTTTTATTTAATTTCCATGACGAAGTATCTTGGACGCAATCAGAGATACGCATTTATTTCCTTATCTCCCCAAAAAATGAGAAAAAGTTTAATTCTTAAGAAATCAAAGAACCATCCCGCAATTTGATCTATTCATTCCTAATAACCCTGCCTTATTTTTTAACCCCGCCTCTGTCATTCAATATTCGTGCCTTATTTTGCAACTAATGACGAGCCGTAATCTCGTTGACAGTGAGCCGTAATCTCGTTGACAGTGAGCCGTAATCTTATCCAAGAAAGTTTTGTTCTGCCTTCTCAAACCGATGACAGGATAGGGGATATAAAAAGGAAGCCCCACAGCCAGCGAACTGACCATGGGACTCAGAGTTAGAGAGAGAGAGGTGGGCGTTGAGGGATTCGAACCCCCGACCCTCTGCTTGTAAGGCAGATGCTCTGAACCAACTGAGCTAAACGCCCTCTGCTAAGCAGTGCAATATCCTTGTTTTTTTGGATTTGCGGTTGCAAAGGTAATACTTTTTATTGAAACTACCAAATTTTTTCTGAACTTTTTTTAAAAAAATGAAAAAAAATAAGATATTAGAATTTTTTCAGTAGTTCATCATCGGGAATTTCTGTTAATATGAGTTTCCCGTCTGGGGTGTATTTCTGCGTGGAACATTCGAACAGCTGTTTGATGAGATTTTCGGTGTCTTCGGGTGACATTATTTCTCCAACAGGTGTTGCTGCCCGCTTTGCTAAGCCAAGGGCAAGGATGGTGTGTACCTCTTCTGAGGCTCTGACGCCTTGCTCAATAGTCTCGTTGACGAGTTCTCCCACCAGTTTCGTAGCGTCCATGCCGCCTAATCCTGCTGGTACACCATTGATGGAATAGCTGCCGCCTCCAAGATTAGAGATGTCAAATCCCAGGTGTTGCAGTTCTTCTAATGTAGAAGGGAGTTGGTCGGAATATGATGCAGGAAACTGTATCACCTCTGGGAAGAGAACTTTTTGGGTGTGTGCATTGTGCTCTTCAAAGGCCTGTTTGTACCTCTCGAACAAAACACGTTGTGATGCCCTGTGTTGGTCGATGATGACCATGCCATTTTCTCCCTCACATAGGATATAACGTCCTTTGTAGGGCTGTTGGAGAATTGAGAATTTAAAATTGAAAATTGAAAATTGAGAGGTGAAAGATGGCTGAGGGTTGATGGCTGAGGGTTGATGTTTGATGTCAGATGTCTGAGGGGAGGGGAAGAGTTCTTCCCAGCCTTTTGCTGAGGGACGTGAAGAGGAGTTGTTGATTGTTGCTCCCTTGAATGGATTGTAGTTGGGATTGAAATCTATATGTGGAGCTTTTGCAATCGTGTTTTCATCGGGGGTGAAAACAGGGATGTTGGGCTTGCCTTCTTGGTCGAAGTCTAATGATGTCGCTCCTGTATATCGTCCGATAGCATCACGAACTGTTGCCATGATAATCTGCCAGATAGCTTGTTCGTTGTCGAATTTAATCTCTGTTTTTACAGGATGGATATTGACATCAATATTTTCTGGGTTTACTGTCAGATAGAGAAAATATGATACCTGTTCTCCTTCAGGAATAAGCCTGTCGTATGCTGACATTACAGCCTTGTGGAAATATGGGTGCTTCATATATCGCCCATTGACAAAGAAATATTGATGGCATCCTTTCTTTTTCGCATTCTGTGGAGTGGCGACATATCCCTTAATAGTACATAGTGTTGTCTCTGTCTCTACAGGTACCAGTTCCTGATTGATGCGTTTGCCAAAGACGTCGCATATTCGTTGGTGTGTGTTGGAGGGATTCAAATGCAGCAGTTCTGTTCCGTTGGAACGAATAGAAAATGCTACATCAGGATATACCAATGCTATGCGTTCGAATGCCTGCATGATATTATTCATCTCTGTAGCATTAGACTTCAGAAATTTTCGTCGTGCAGGGATGTTGAAGAAAAGGTTTTCTATTGTAAAGTTACTTCCGACAGGACATGCTATGGGCTCCTGGCTGACGACATTTGAGCCCTCGATATGCAATTCTGTACCGACTTCGTCGTCAATGGTGCGGGTCTTTAGTGTTACCTGCGCAACAGCGGCAATACTTGCCAATGCCTCACCGCGAAAGCCCATAGTATGAAGGGTAAAGAGGTCTTCTGCCTGTTGTATCTTAGAGGTAGCATGACGTTCGAAACTCAATCGGGCGTCGGTATCGGACATGCCTTTTCCGTCGTCAATAACCTGTATGGAGGTTCTTCCTGCATCTACCACAGAGACATCGATATTATGTGCACCAGCATCAATAGAGTTTTCGACAAGCTCTTTGATGACGGATGCCGGGCGTTGTATTACCTCACCAGCTGCAATCTGGTTGGCAACGGAATCGGGAAGAAGGCGTATTATATCCATGAAATGTTATGGATTCTGTTTTTTAGGTACACGCTTAGGAGCCTCACGACGTTTCTCCTCTTTTAATTCTAAACCAGCCGTCTTTGGCTTCCACACCCAAATGTCATCTTTGCTAACCGGGCGCATATAGTCAAACCAAGCAAATGTCGGAAGCTTGTGTTTATCCGGGGGTGTCTGTGTGAGGGGATATAGTGTACCGACATTTTTACACATCCAGATATGATCTAACTTCTTATCCGGTGTCAGATACATCTTCAGAGTGTCTGTCTCGGTATAGTTAAGACCAATGATTGTCGAGTCGGATTCGTCTATAGGATAATACACAACCTTTACATTAGAAACAGCCCAGTTTTCACGCAGCGCACCATCTTTGAAATACGCGCGCATGTCGCGCGAGGAAATCTGATTGTAGTGTATGGAGTCATCCATCAGCTCTACAGAAAGTGCCTGACGCAATACTTCTGCATAACGTATGGTGGAGTCATTGAAATAGCATTTTATCTCTTCTCCCAACAACTGACTGCCCTGTGTCCATACGACAGGGTCTTTATACATCGTCATGCAAGAGTCTTTGGAATGGAAGACAAGAGAGTCGCATACTGCCTGTACGTCATTGCGGTAGGCGCGAACGTGGTTATAGCAGTATATCTCACGTTGTACGGAATCGGTATTGATATAGAAGGTGCGTATTTTGATGGTGTCACCATGCATCCATAGAGAGTCTTTCTGGGAATAGTCGATGCCGAGGGCATTGATGGTGGCATAGCCGTTACCTGTATTGTTGTCGTAGATGCAGTAATCTCCGAGAAGCATGTTTTTGTTCTCGGTATCATGGTATATGGCATTTCCGAAACCTTCGCTGATGCCTGTATTGTCGTCATTGAAAAGACTGTCGGCAGTAATTTCTTTGGCACCATTATAGACAGTAGAGCGACCATAGAGCTCGGATTTCTCTGTCTTGGTGTTATACCAGCAGTCGGTACTGTTCACCTTGCTGTTTTTCTGGGTTATTACAGAAGGTCCCACGGCATGTGCCATAGATGTCTTGTTGTAGTGATACAGGGTGTCAGTCTCTATGCGCAATCCTTTGTCGTTTGTCAGAATAACATTATAGAAAAACTCCGAGTGGTCATCATCTGTAAAATGTCGTCCCCAGTCGGCAACCAGGACATCAGTCTTGTTTGTTAGCTTTATCCTGTTGGAACCATAGGCATCTGCAATGCCATACATCCTATCGTAATCGAGAGTGTCACAATAGAGCGTCTCTCCACGATGTTTCATGACAACATCTTTCCAGGCATGCGCCATCTCATTGGTGCCGTCATAGTATCCATCCACACTGGTGAGGGAAAGGGTGTCTCCCTGCCACATGTGAACATGTCCGAAGGCTTCAAAGGAGTTTGATTCCTCATAGAAGTAGGCACTGTCACAGGTAAGGTGCATGCCTTTGTGCATGAAGGCAACATTGCCCTTTACAAATTGGGCATCAGGGTGGGGACCGTAGGCATCATACATCAGTTCATCTGCATGCTGCAGATAGACGCGCTGGTCAACAGTCTGCTTTCGAGGGCGTTGTGTTCTCTTGCGGGCTGCATAGCCATCTGACATTATAAAGCAGGTGAATGTCGCAATGAGTGCAACAATTCCTGCCCTTGTCAGACATGATGTTCTGCTGTAGCCCTTCATGTTAGTGTTTTCCTATAAATAAAAATTATTTTATCCAACCTTCGTATTCAAAGTCACAACCTTTGTAACGGTCGTCAATACGAACGTATGTATTCTTTATCTTATCCTGAACCCATTTCTTCAGTACTTTTGCCTGTTCTCTTTCAAGTACTATGTGGCTCATCAGTTGGAAGTCTTCTGTTATTGTGGCCTTGTGTCCCTCGTTTCTTGCTTTGAGTCTTACAATGGCACATACTGTCTTACCGCGTGAGTTGGTCATAGTGAATGGGTCGGAGATTTCTCCCACCTTCAGATTTTCGATGGCGCGAGCTACCTCTGTTGGCAGTTCCTTCATTTGGAAACGTGATGTACGACCTTCTTCTGTGACATTTGCCATCAGGCCACGATTGTTCTTTGTATCCTTATCATCAGATATCACAGTAGCTCCGTCTTCAAAGGTGAATTTGTTTGCACGAAGGTCAGCAACGATAGAGTCCATTCGCAGCATTGTCTCGTCAATAGCCTTCTGTGGTACTACAGGCTTTCTGAGGATGTGACGACATTTTATCTTATCTCCACGACGGTCAATGAGCTGGATGATATGAAAACCGAATTCTGACTCTACGATTTTTGAAATCTTATTCGGGTCTGTCAGATTGAATGCTGCTTGAGCAAAAGCAGGATCCAGCATGCCGCGTCCTACATAATCCATTTCACCACCATCACGAGCACTTCCTGGGTCTTCAGAATACAAGCGAGCAAGAGTAGCAAAGGATACTTCTCCCTTTTGAACACGATCAGTATAGCCACGCAACTCATCTTTTACCTTATTGATTTCCTCCATAGGAATTCTTGGCTGGTTGGTAATTATCTCCACTTCTACTGTTGTAGGTACGAATGGTAGACTGTCTTCCGGAACTGTCTGGAAGTATTCGCGCACGTCAGTAGGACGGATGGCAACATTCTCCACAAGCTTTTGCTTCATGCGCTGTGCCAGTTCACGATTCTTGAACTCATCGTGCAACTCCTGCTTCATCTTCGTAATACTCTGCTTACGATATTCTTCCAGCTTCTCTTTGGAACCAATCATCTGTATCCAACCGTTTATCTGCTGGTCAATGGCCTGAGATATCTCGGATTCTGTGACAACAATACTGTCTAATGCTGCCTGGTTGATAAAGAGCTTTTGTACGGCAATGGACTCTGGGATACGGCAATCAGGGTCGCCATCCCATTTGATGCCTTCCTGTTCTGCCTGCATACGAGCTATCTCGATGTCAGAACGCAGGATGGCTTCGTCTCCCACAACCCATACTACCTCATCAATATAATGTGGATTGGTGATTTCGGGTTTTATAACCTTAGCAGAATCAACAGCGATGCTGTCATTATTCTGAGCAAGTGTCATCAGAGAACACAAGCAAAGTAACAAAGATAAAAAGAAGGGTTTGTTCATGTTATTGTATAGTGTTCAGGACGTCTTCATTAATAACCACAGGATAACGGTTCTTCAGTTCTTCAAGCCATTCCTGCTCCTTCAATTCCTGATAGTCTGCAGTAACGAGAGCACGCACATCAGACATCTCTTCTGGCTTCTTGATTACTTTTCCGAAGGTAGCAGTATATGGGAAATCTTTCATCTGACGTATCTGTGCCTTGTCATTCTTGAATATCTCCTTGTCAACAATCTTGTTGTCTCCTTCTTTGAAGATACCCTTTTCTACACGGATGCGAAGAATGGAGTCGTTATTGAAAGTAGTGCGGAGAATCTCAACCCATTTGTCGAAACTCTTTCCTTTTACACTTTTCTTGACGGCATCGATATCCTTCTCGTCGCGGGTATAGTATGCAATACCTTTGAATCGTGGAGTATCCCACTTATAGTTTGACTTGTTCTTGTTATAGAATGCCTGAAGTCCTGCCTCGTCATTGGCAGCCTTTTCCCACACATCACGGTTGCTAACTTCATAAAGCAGCAAGCCGTCATGATATTCCTGTATGAGATATTTCATGTCTTGGCTTATGCTTGCCAAGGAATCCGAACGCATATCCATCACCTGCTCCGGAGTCTGTCCCTTTGCTGCAGAGATAGCCTTCAGACGTGTCTGAGCCAATGATTCACGGATATGTCTTCTCTCAATGAAATTATAGATATCACTCTTCAGAGTATCATATGGCTCCAGTTGCTTATGTCCTGTTACCTTTATAATATGGTAGCCGGCTTCCGTAAGGACAGGCTTGCTGATTTCGCCATCCTGCATGGAGAAAACTGCTTCCTCGAATGCTGGTAGTGTCTGACCTTTGCTTATCCAACCTACTTCTCCGCCACGTTGTGCGCTCCCCCTGTCATCGCTCTTAGCCTTTGCCAAGGTACTAAAATCGGCACCTTTCTTCAGGGCGTAATATACAGAGTCGGCTAATGCCTCCTTTGCAGATTTCAGGGAATCGCTTGGATTTTGACCAATCATAAACAGGATATGGCTGACATTGACAAGTCCATCAGGACCGATATTGTCTTTCGTACGCTGATAGATGTTTCTTGCCTCTTGCTCTACGTCATTATCGTTGATAAGGGTAGGAAGGACTTGTTGGTCGCGATACTGTCTGAATTCCTTGTTGTATGATGTCAAAGTATCCAAGTTTGCATCCAAGGCTGCCTGTACTTTGCGTTTGTAGTTGGCAAAGAGTTCTGCATATTCTTTTACAGTCTTCTTGTCAATAACATCTTCTCCATTATTCTTGTTGTAGGAATATATGAATTCAGATTTTGTGACAGGCTTTCCTGCCACAGTCATTACTATTGGGTCGTCAGCCTGTGCAAAAGATGTTGTTGGAAGCATCAAAAGCATCAGAAGACGACTAGCGATTGATTTCTTCATGATGATTTACTGTGGTCTTGAATAGTTAGGAGCTTCTGATGTGATAATTACCTCATGTGGATGGCTCTCCAACATTCCTGCATTTGTGATGCGGGTGAATTTCGCATTGTGCAGATTTTCGATGTCTTTTGCACCACAATATCCCATACCGGCACGCAAACCGCCTACAAGTTGATAGATAACCTCCTGAACAGTTCCTTTGTATGGCACACGACCGGCAATGCCTTCCGGTACCAGTTTCTTTGCTTCTTTCACACCACTCTGGAAATATCTGTCTGCAGAACCTTTCTCCATAGCTTCGAGAGACCCCATGCCGCGATAAGCCTTAAACTTACGACCGTTGTAAAGAATTGTCTCGCCAGGAGCTTCTTCTGTACCAGCCACGAGAGAACCAATCATAACAGAATGTCCACCAGCAGCCAAAGCCTTTACTACGTCTCCTGAGTAACGCAGACCTCCGTCAGCAATCAGAGGTACTCCAGTTCCCTCAAGTGCAGAGGCAACATCATATACGGCAGAGAGCTGTGGCACACCGACACCGGCAACGACACGTGTGGTGCATATAGAGCCAGGACCAATACCTACCTTTACAGCGTCAGCACCTGCTTCTACAAGCATCTTGGCAGCCTCGCCTGTGGCAATGTTGCCAACAACAATATCTACATCAGAGAAAGCAGCCTTTGCTTCACGCACTTTTTCTATGACACCGGCAGAATGTCCGTGTGCAGTGTCTATGATGATAGCATCAACACCTGCCTTTACAAGGGCTTCCATTCTCTGGAACGTGTCAGCAGTAACGCCAACACCGGCAGCAACACGCAGGCGACCTTTTGAATCCTTACATGCCATTGGTTTGTCGGCAGCCTTTGTTATATCCTTGTAAGTGATAAGTCCGAGCAACTTGTTATTGCTATCTACAACAGGAAGTTTCTCAATCTTGTGTTCCAAGAGTATCTTTGAAGCATCCTCAAGGTCAACCTGCTGGTGTGTTACAACAAGATTCTCGGATGTCATAACCTCGTCAATCAGGCGGTTACCGTCGCTTTGGAAACGCAAGTCACGATTGGTGACAATACCCACCAGCTTGTTCTCTTCGTCAACTACGGGAATACCGCCGATATGGTATTCTGCCATAAGGTCGAGGGCGTCTCTTACCGTCTTGCCTGTCCTTATGGTAATAGGATCATATATCATACCATTCTCGGCACGTTTTACGATAGCCACCTGACGAGCCTGTTCCTCAATGCTCATATTCTTATGGATAACACCGATGCCGCCTTCACGGGCAATAGCAATAGCCATAGGAGCCTCAGTTACAGTATCCATTGCGGCTGTAACGAAAGGAATCTTCAAACTGATGTTGCGTGAGAACTGAGTACTAAGTGCTACATCGCGTGGAAGCACTTCTGAATAAGCTGGTATTAGCAATACGTCGTCGAAGGTGATACCTTCCATAACAACTTTGTCTTCGATAAATGATGCCATAATTTTTTTTATTATTTTTTTTGTATTTTGCGCGCAAAGGTACGAAAAAAATAACGAAAACCAAAACGAAAACGAAAACTTTTATCTTTTTTTAGAGTATTTTCATATGAAAATACCCTCGGCAGTGCCAAAGGTATTCTCAAAATATATGTTTTGTTACTTTAATTCGATATTTTTTGTTGGAGTGATTTTCAGGTAATACAGAAATTGTCCCAGCAGCAACAAGTAGAATGGGGTGGCGGGCAACAGATATGCTCCCTTTGGGGCTCCGACTACTGTTGTTATAATGTTGCTAACCAGTGACATATATAAGAAGGAGGATAGCCAAGGAACTCTCTTTTTTATCCTTATCCATTGTATGAGCAAAATAGTGTATAAAAGGATAAAGACATAGACACTATTGACTAAAGGTCCTATGATGTGTATCAGTTGCCCATTATAACGTATCTGAAAAAGTTCTGTAAGGGGTTCCAGTGCCGTTCTGCAAAGTCTGTCATAACAGAATACTGCCCATCTGACGGGATCTTGGCGAAACGCTTTTGTGACAGTATCGTTTATCTCGGTGAGACTATATTTCGCATAAAAGAATCTATCGACTTCTGCCCAGTTATGATGTCGGGGATATACTTTGTCGTAGGTTTCGTTATATCCCTTCACTAATTTAGAGTTGGTGTCCAGAAATCCTGCATCCTGTGCAATGAAAAACTGATTTCTGACTCCTATCCCGGAAAAAGCGAAAAGTCCATACTGCTTTTCGAAAGCCTTCATATAGCAAAGAGCACACGATGTCGTTATTAATACTCCTGCGATTCCGATGGCTGCTACTTTACGCTTCTTTTCAAGAAAGCATAGGGACCACGATACTGCAAGTACTGGTAGAAGGTATAGATAGCCAGGTCTTAGGAATAAAAGGAATAATAACAGGGAGGTGAAAAGGGTTCCGTTGACTATGGTGGGGGTCTTCCGTAGCCTTATAATACTATAAATAAGGAATACACATCCGCTTAGTGCGAATGATTGTGTCAGTATCCAGTTGTTATTGAAAGTATATGCAGGAAAGGTGGCATAGAACAGTGTTATCCAAAAACTGATACGCTCTGATTTGACGAGACTGCTGATAGTACTATGGAAAATCCCGATGGAAAAGAGAAAAACCAGATGTTGTATAAATACTGTTATCCAGTAACATGTAGGTATTCCGCACAGATTCTTCAATATTCCGATTATGGCTGGATATACAGGAGTGCGTAATAAATCAATAGTGCCATTAGAGAAACATTCCCATGCATCCATATACGACAGGGTGTCGATTTCGTTCATGTATTTCGCTCCTGGGCCTATGATGAGAAGTATGGCTTCCAGGATGGCGAGACTATAGATTATTTGCAAATCCTTACTTGGTTTCATGGTATTCTTCTTCTGTATTAACAGACCATATAGAAGTTTTGTCGGTAATACCTTTTTTAATAATGTCAATAGTCTCCATTGCTGTCAGCATAGAGTGGTCCATATTGTTGTATCTGTGTTGTCCGTTGCGTCCGATGCAATACAGATTATCTATTTTGTCAAGGAAATTCTTAACCTTGTCTATCTCATAATAGCTACCGAAGTAACTTGGATACGCTTTCTGTATCTTCACCTGTGTAGCATCAAGAACATCATCAGCCTCAATGAATCCTATGGATATCAATTCCTTGATAGCCATCTTGATAAAGTCATCTTTCGGCATATTCCATAGTTTATCCCCTTCGGAGCAGAAATATTCCATTCCTATCCACATTGTGTTTTCGTAGTCGTTAATGAGGTAGGGTGACCAATTGTTGAATATTTGCAAATGTCCCACTTTTACGTCTGGCTCTTGGATATATATCCATGTGTCAGGAATGCGATTCTTGTATGTTGCCATGTGGGTCTCGTTTTTCATTGATAACTTCTTTGCCAAGATGCCGACGGTGATGAAGTCGCGGTAGGGTAGTTCTTGGGCTATCTTCTTGACATCTTCAGGTATTTTGATTCCGGAGATGGCAGTGATAAGGTCCTTTATAGGCATAGAACTGAGGAAATAGTCACATTCTTCCCTTGTTACCGTTCCTGTCTTGTCGGTAACCTCTATATAATCTACGGCATTTTCGTTTATGTGTATGTTAGTGACACAACTCTCCATTTTCACTTCTCCACCTTTGTCGATTACCTCTTGGGCTGCTGTTTCCCATAGTTGACCTGGTCCCAGCTTGGGATATACGAAGGACTCGATTAGTGATGTCTCTACCTCTTTCTTTCCCTTTGTGCCGATGCTTTTTGTTATCATATCCTTCAACACCGTAAGTATTGAAAGGCCTTTTACACGTTGTGCTCCCCAGTCAGCACCTAATTTGGAAGGATGTATTCCCCACACCTTTTCCGTGTAGTCTTCGAAGAACATACTATACAGCGGCTTTCCGAAGCGGTTTATGTAGAAGTTCTCCAAAGAGTTCTCTGGCCTTTTGTGAATAGTGGCAGCGATATATCCGCATCCGGCCTTGATGGTGCGCCATATCCCCATGTTAGTAAATAACCGCCATTTAAGTGATATAGGATAGTCAAAGAAATGGCGCAAATAGAATATCCTTGAAACCCTTTGGCGTTGCAGCATCACCCTTTCGGAAATCTCTGGGTCAGGACCGTCTTTGCTGGTTTCAACCTTGCGTCCTATGAGGATGTCGTCTTTCGACGGCTTACCTTGTGATGGCATAAGGTGTTGCCAGAAGTCTGTCACGCGTTTACTTTTACTGAAGAAACGGTGTCCGCCTATGTCCATACGATTGCCTTTGTATTTCACCGTCTGTGAAATGCCTCCAATAACATCGCTCTTTTCCATTATGATGGGGTGTATGTCAGTCTGACTCAATAGTTCACAGGCGGCTGTCAATCCTGCTGGGCCTGCTCCTGCAATGATAGCTTTCTTCATATCTTACACGTCATTTGATGTATTGTTCTTAAAAAGGATAATCTTTCGTCCGAAAAAATTCCAACCCATAACCAGTATTGCGGTGATGAGCTTGGATAGCATATAGTGAAAATGTAGTATGTCTGTAAAAAAGTACATCAACATATTATTGAACAAGAGACCTACAAGACCTATTATTCCGTATATAATAAATTCCAAAGTCCTGTTGGATAGCTTGTGATGTCTGAATATCCACCATGTCGTTAGGATGTAGTTTACCACTAGACCTGCCAGAAATGATATGGTAGCAGAAATGAGGTAGTGAAAGTGGATGTATTCTGTCAGGAGATAGAGCAATCCGTAATCTACACAGAAGGCGATTCCTCCCACAATAGTGTATCTGAACAACTGCATTATCCAATTGTCCGTTTCTTTGCTTATTAGTTGATGGATTGTTGTTTTAGTATTCAAGAAATGATTTTTTTTGAAAATGTTATGAAATTTGTACGCAAAGATATAGAAAAAATATAAACTGACAAAATAATAGAATAAAAATTTCTCTTTTTTTTGCATTATTCATAACTTAATCGTACCTTTGCATCGCAAGTGTAATTATACTATGTTTTTAATTAATTATTTACAAACTTTTGGAAACTACCTCGTCCTGATGTGGCGAGCTATTGCTATTCCTGACAAAATGCGTATG
>Ga0326512_10001571_pt1 | contig 17428 bp, 15 predicted proteins | sample 1_2617_0518_D_FD_203652 | JGI IMG/M metagenome (GOLD analysis project Ga0326512, IMG submission 203652) | Bovine rumen microbial communities from UC Davis, California, United States - 1_2617_0518 | ecosystem: Host-associated > Mammals > Digestive system > Stomach > Rumen | place: USA... | reverse complement strand
AAGGTTGGTGTTGGGGTATTAACTCTTGTTCTTTTCCATTTCGAGCAGTTTCTCATCCCACTCGAACAGTATGACTTCATAGAATGCCTCGTAATACTTTTTGATGTCATCACGGGACATGTCCTTAATCATTTCGTTGTAAATCTGACGGGCATCGATTTCGATGAACTTCTTCTTCCACTCAGCAGGTTCATTACCCTCGCACCATTCGTCACACCACTCAAGAACCTCAGACACATAGCCGAGATACTCTGCGAACTTAATGAATAATGGGGCCTGAAGTATGTACTCGTACTCCTCCTCCTGATTAATCTTCTCAGCACCTGCCACCTCAGTGGGTGCAGCACTTGCGATTTGTTTGCTATTTTGTTCCATTGTAATTATTTTTTGCTAACTGAATTAACTTTCACGTCTTTACTTTTCATGGCTGTCATGTTATCCATCAGGTCCTTTTTATCCCTCATGGTATATATGGTTGTATCATTGTAAGCGGTGTGTGTACTTGAATTAGATGATCCGCCATTACCATGACGATACCCATTATTGTTATAGGTGTTATTCCTATACCAACCATTATCATCTCGTTGCATATATTCATCAGTACTACCTGACCTGTATAGGTCGATAATTGAGTGCACAAGTATTATTATCGCAAATACAATACCTGCGGTTGAACCACCTGTTCCTGTTGTCAACTCAGTTGACAAATACATGAATGAGATGAAAATTAAAAACAAAAGTGATATTTCGTACATCTTGTTGCAAAGATACTAAAATTTTTCGTTAGGAATGCTAAAACACAAGTTAATTATTGTTAATTCGCTTTCTAAGGTTTGTATCTTTATGGATTTTGTATAGTGAGGATACATTAGGAACAACAATTCGCTGCCCAACCTCTGCATGGTACAGGAGAAGTCTTTTGTTACCTGATATTTTCAAACCGCCATCATCTATATTGGCATCCAATACAGCGTAGACAGCCGATTTACCGAGATCATCTTTAGTCAGAAAATCTCTTCCTGTTTCATCCATAAACTTTTTTATCTTATAAGGCCTGAATTGGTATACCATAGATGTAGGACTGAACCCATCAAAACGTTTAGTTTCCTTGTAGTTATTCCTACCATTTAGCACAGCCTCACCAACATAATCATATTGCAAGTCCTTAATGCCATGATCACTTAATATCTTTGGTAATTCAGATTCCATATACCTTACACGGCTTTTAACCTTTCTTGATACTTGGTATATTCTACGAATCTCAGCATCTGATAAGTCAATTTCAATATTCCCAGCAGACTTTGAACCCAATGTGGCCTCAGGACGATTGACGTTATTTGGAATCCATTCGAAGGTAGTTCTGCTACTGGGAACATAACCCCTATTTTGCATGTCATTCTCCCAATGAGAATACATTTCAGAGAATTTCTTGTTGATGTAAACTCTTACGTTATTAATTGAACTGTCCTCAGCCCTGTATCCGCATAAACGCCCTAACAATGCCTGTGCTGTGGTGTCAGCCCTCTTAGAGTAATCATAGAGCATATAGATATAATCTTTAACTTCATGATTAAGGGTAATTCCTGCCCTGTAGGCACCTTTTATCAACACCAATAGTGGTTTACCTTCCATGGGTGTTAAATCGCTTACTGAGGACGTTTTAAAGTTCTTTAGGGATGCATTATATCTGTTCTTTGATGCTAATTCTGTAGCCAATTGATTAAAGCGTTCATATTCGATGTTACTGCCACCTGAAATCATTTCAAGCATGTCGAAATTACGCCTAACCATATCATTGTTCTCAATAACATTGAAGTGTCTTGTTCTGATGATAATTATACCGTATTCACCATTGTCTATCATGCGCTGTCTTGCATCATCAATCATGTTGAATATCTCTCCGTCTTCGTCAATATCATTTGTGTCAGCATCATAAACCAAACCCCTGTTCAGGAGTTCACTCACACCTATATAATTGTCAGATGGTTTCAGTTCAACAATTTTCTTGCACCCCACTGTGTCAGATACAATCTCATCAAATGGTGTTGCTGATACTGATATAATATAGATGTTCCTTCTTATCAGGTCATTCCTGTCTCTCCAATCAATTTCCTGTTTTTCAAGAAACTTAGTTAGGATATTCTTTGCATTTGACCCATAATGGCATTCGTCAATGAATATGATAGTATTGTTTATGTCACCTTCGAATTTAAGAAGATCACTGTTTTTCATGACGAAATACTTGTTAGGGGATAGGTTTCGCTTACTCTTCTTACCTGTGTAGGTGTTGTCAATATTAGCGCCCATACATTGCTGTAGCACACGATTCTCAGTTTGATGTTTCAAACCGCAGTCATTCATTCCTGTTATGAACATGTACTTGTCAATGGCAAGACTACGTGCAATCGGCGTTTGTGATATGATATTGGCAATTGCATTGCAAACGCCAGTTTTGCCACTCTGCATTCTTGCTGCTAATATAATATGGTTTTTTCTTGTGACCATACGAGCAATCTCTCTGACAGCATCTTTAGCGGTCTCTATTTGGCTGTCAAATATATAACCTGATTGGTTTTTGTCATCTGTGCTTCTGAATCTACTATTAGGTAATTTTAAAATCTCTTCAATATCAACCTTTTTTCTTTTCATGCTGCAAAGGTACAAAAAATAACGAAGAAACACAAGGTTTCTCCGTTAAAAATTCTTAAAATGGTAATCCATCATCTGTGGTGTTATCAGACTCATTACCTTTTTTTGATATGCTTAACTTTTGAGATTTCCTCCTATAAGGTACAATGAACTTGGATTGTAATTCATAGTCGTAAATCCACTCGCTATACATTGATTTACCGTCTTCCTCAACATAACATTTGATATATGAACCACAGTGTTCCGTTACCAAGATAACCTTTCTTTTAAGTTCAAGAATTGGGGGTATATGATATACACCCCCTGCCTCTATCTTGTCAAAAGGTATTCTTGGCCCTAATCTCTTTAGTTCACTTCTTAAATTGAAGTTTTCAGTAGTTCTATTTGTTAGCATTCTTGTCAATGTGTCCTATTTTGGTTGCAAATTTTAATCCGAGACTTGTGTCATATAAATGCACCGTTGTTAGGTATTCAGCACCTAAAACCTCACAATCCAAAGAAAACATCCATTTTTTCTTGATTACAGCATCATAGCGATCTTCACCCAAGAAAGGTGGAATGTGCAATATATCACCCTCCTCCAAGTCATTTATGTTAACCTTGGGCTTAAAATGCCTCAGTGCTTTCTCGATGTCCCACTTATCTATCTTCCTCACCATTGTTTTACTATCTGTTTTGGAAGATTTCTTTACACCTTTGGTAGGGCACCAATCAGGACGGGTAATGTCGGCATTAAAATTCTCTCTGTATGATATCAGATGACCATTAACGTTCAACCCTGCATCTGTGGGGCAGGTGCATTTAAAGTTATAAGTTAAGGGGCTTGTAGGTGCTAATATTTTCATCAAATGAGGGCACCCATTACAAAGATTCTCATTCATGGCTATTACTTAAAATTATTGGTTATTAATCTTCCCAAACACCGCCACCATCTTCATCTTCAAAATATTCCGACTCTTCATCATTGTCAAAGTAATAGTTATCATCAACAGTTACACAGTTGTCTTCAGGAACATCTAACTGCCCTTGCATTTGAGCCATTCTCTCTGACATTGACTTCACAAATTCGTCAAATGAGCATGTAATTTGATGTCTTGATGAAAGTTCAAGATACATCCTCCAAAGCATTTCCCTGCAACTATCAGGATTTGAAATTGAACTCTGCGCAGCATCCATTGCAGCGTTGGCACTGTCAAGGAAGTCATTACCATAAAGTTCAGCAATTGCACTATTAAATGTGTCCTGACCAATTGCATTCAGTACATCCATATCCCTTACATTAGCCTCAACGAAGAAATGGATGAGGTGATTGGTGCACATAGTAACAACCTCAGCACGTTTATCCATACCTGGCATTGGCATGTGATGATCATGACCACCTATTGCATTATTCAGTTGTGCAATTTTCTTTGCTACATCATTAATGCTCTTACAACCCCTGAATGGGTTGTCAGACATAGTCTTGATAGATGATTTATTACGATACATGAAACCAAATGATGGTGTTAGCGCACGATAAAAGAAATGGTACATGTTCCTAAGTTTGAGGGCCCTAACAAAATATTTAAGGACGGTCAATTCAATTTGTAAGTCTTTCAATGTTGTAATATTTTAATTAAACTTTTGGCAAAGATACAAAACATTCTAAACAATCAGAAGAAATGAATGTTAAAAAAATCTAAAGGTCCCTGTAGTGTGGTTTGTAAACCAATTTATAAGCCTCATTTACCATGCTCACATTAACAACTTCAGTACCACCTTCTGTTTTTTGGGGTTCTTTTGTTACACTGTGCAAGTGACCCACAAACATTAGTTTAGGTTTTTTCTTGTTCACAGCATCCCTCAATGCAGGGCCACCAATGTGTTCGCCTGTTGCCCAAGGAACATCATCTGTTATGACATCACTTGTGCCATAAGGGGCATCGTGTGACAAGAGCACATCAACGTCCTCAGGCATTTTGTCATATACTTTAACCAAACCTTCATCAGTGTAATCCATAAAGGCCCAACTGCCGAACTGATGACACCAAGGTGTGCCATAGAACTTAACAACCTTGCCATCACTTGGGCAGATATATTCATAAGCCTCGTCAAGCAGATATCTTACCTTTGTGTCTTTGAATATCTCCCTCAACTCTTTTTCGTGGCGTTGGAAGGGGATGTCATGGTTTCCTGCAATAAGAAGAACCTCCTCACATGGTTGTTCATTGCACCAAGTTAGGAACTCATCCCTGAGCCATTTGAACGTGGGTTCTGTCCAACCCTGAATCCTCAGGGGAATTGTATCACCACAGATGCAAAGAACATCACAAGGTTCAATATTAAAATCCAATATGCCATGCATATCAGAAACAGCACATAATCTCATACAGTTAAAAAAAGTTAAATGAAAAACAAAGGTGGAAGTCGAACAACTTCCACCTAATTGATTTTAGCCCTTAACCTCAGCCTTTACCTTGCCCTTCTTGGTCCTTGCAACCTTGGTAGTGGGTTTCTTGGTGGTTTTACGAACCTTTGCTTTTGGTGCTTCAGCCTTCGGTTCCTCTACCTTAGGCTCCTCAGCCTTTGGCTTATTCGCACGAGTCTTCTTCTGAATGGGCTGTGCTGCAGCCTCTTTCTTTGCCTCAGCAATACCATCCTTCACAATCTTCACAGCACCCTTTGCCTGAGCACGGACATTATCCATCACTTTACGGACCTGTTCTGTGGTGTCCTTGATGGAATCACCCTTCTTTGGAATGATAATGCGAACCATTTTGGCCTTGTCATCAATTACGTGCTTCATACGACTGACATCACAATCCTCAGGAATTGTGGTCTGTGAGGTTGACTTGCGAGACGATGTCTCTGAAGTGCTTTCAGTCTCAACTGTGAGAACACCATTCTCAACACCGTACTGAAGAGTCTCATTCTTTGAATCAAATGGCACTGTGTAGTTGAATGCCGTTACAGTGTCCTGAATGCGCTTTGCAAACTTGTCCATGTCTGACAATAGGCGATTGCCACGTGCAATCAACTTGTCACGAGTGTCGAAAAGCGATGTTGTAAAAGCATCCTTGTCAAACTCATCAAGCATCTTGTCAAGACGATCAAATGCTCTCATTGAACGGCCAATGCTACTAACAGCAGATGTGGCCAACTTTTCCAATAAACTTGTCATTTTATTATCTCCTTTTCTTTTATTTTCACTTCTGTTGCAAAGATACAAATTTCGTGCCAAATAAAGAAATTTTGAATGTTATTTTTTGTTAAAATGAAAAACAGCCGAATCTTATAACAGATTATTATGAATTAAAGGCAAAAATAAAAAAATGGTTAGAGTGCATCTAACCATTTATTGTACTAACCTATCATTTTAAGGATGTGTTCACACTTTTCTCTGTTTCCCAACATCTTTCCTTTATCATTTGATAACTTGATGCAATCATGCCACTCACGAGACTCTGTAACTCTCATGCCGACAAGTTTTATCACAATGTTACTGTAGGGGAAGAATTCATCGGTCTCAATATTCTTAACTTGCGCACATAGATGTGTTCCAACTCCATAGGAGTCTTTCATACGCCCGTTAACCCATTGGTGGAGTTCAATTGCCTTATCTATTGTAAGGGCATTTGAAAAGACAATTGCCTTGGTTTTTGGATCAATGCCGAGGGATGTGTATTTGTCAATAATCTTCTCTGTTTCTTCATGTTCATCACCACTGTCAATTCGAATGCCATCGAATAGTTTTGCTAAATCTAAAGATAGATTAGATAGAAAAACTTTAGTTCCGAAACAATCCGGCAGAAAAATTCCCAACGACCCAACATATACAGCCTGCCACTTGCGCATTACTTGTTGATTACATTCGAATACACCACTAACACACTCTTCAAAGGAACAAATCTGATGGCTGATAGTCCCAATCGGGGTTAGGTCAAACTCCTTGGCAAACCAAACGTTAGATGTCCCTACGAATTTTCCACTACAATTACCCGCAGCAATACACTGCTTTTCAGCTTCCTTTAATGCCTTAACAACATCGTGGTGGTTTTGGAAGTCGAAGCGACGGCGAGTTCCCATGTCGCTCAGTAAGAGGCCATTAGTAAATGCCTTAATACCCTTTTCGACAGCCCTATCATATTCAGCCTTACGGTCTACTTTCTCAATATCCCCGTTAATGATGTGCATCAACTCGGATATTGTGGAGAGAATTGGCATTTCCCACATAATGGTAGAGTACCAAGGTCCTTCAATCATGATGGACAGATAACCACTAAGGTCTTGTGAAATGTGAACTTCAGATGGGTTAAAACGATAACCACGAAGAAAGTTGTAGTACCAATTTGGAAGATAGTAGATTTTTCTCTTCATGAAATCAATCTCCTCTTCAGTAATAACAACATCCTTCATACCGTTTATTTGTTCCTGAAGTAGTTCACCAAACCCCTTTGGATAACGTGTATTGTTGCGATCAAAGAATGAATACCTTACCTCAGCACGTGGGTATGTGTGGAGAATGTAATATTGGCACGTATACGTATAAAGATCTGTATCGGTAAATTTAGTAACAATTTGTCTCATTATCTTTTGTTTTTTTGGTTAAGCAATTTCAACTCGTTCAGTTGACGCAATGAATTCATCAACCTTATTACCGTCACCAATGCATGGTGAGTATTCCTTGAGGAACTTAATCTTAGCAGATGGAAGTTCCCTGAGTGTGTCCACAGTTGAGTTGAGCACACAGATGTCCCCTGCAAGTCCGCAGATGTATACCTCATTGATATCATGCACATCACAGAGTTTGTGCAGAGCCTCATTTGACTTACGGTTCTTCCAAATGGAATATTCCTCGTGGTCTTCGTCAATACCCTTGGTAAGGACAACATAATCTGTGCCCTTCAGTGCATCAAGGATTGGCTGATAGATTGCAGCACCTTGAGAGAACTGAACGCAGTGATCAGGCCAATCACCACCATTGTCCTTGAATGAACAGTGGGTAACGGGGTGCCAATCCGCAGTAAGTACGATTACATCAAATTCGTCCTTGTGGTCACGGAGCCATGCAGCAAGCAGGTTCATTTTATTCTGCGCATTGGGGACTGGAAGGCTTCCAAATATAAAATCCCCTTGTCCATCTACGATAATTAATATTCTTTTAGCCATGTTAATATATTTTTCTTAATGTTGATTCACACACACTTAGACAGTCATCCTTTGTCATGGTCGGGTCCTTCTTGAACTCTTCCTTGACAGCATCCAAGAGATGTCCTACCAATTGGCTTGGTTTCATTTTGAATTCCTTCATGATGTCATTGCCATCGATTGGGAGTTTTGATTTCATGGCATCCATGCGTTCTTTGGTTGCGGCCATCTTTTCCTTTGCCTTTACCATGGCTTTTCTGAATTCCATTACCTGTCTTGGTTTCTTACCAAACTCCTGAGCCTTGTTGTTGGCATCAATAACGTCCAATACGTTTTCAATATCGTCACCACATTTTTCAATGAAGCGTTTGATATATCGATACCCAGGTATTTGATTTCCCGTAAATTTCCTCAGGTCGTCATGGTATTCAACAATCTTAGACACAGATTTGACAATATCATCGGAATACCCCATTGTTTCCAACATGGTTTTAGCTCGTTCAATGCCGACCATTTGATGATACATGTATCCATTGTTCACTGTTGTTCCCTTACCTACATCATGTAGTAATGCCCCAAGTCGTGTTACCAATGTTGCAGGTGTCGCATCTAACACTTTCATGGTATGATCAAATACCGTTACTGATGTTCTTGGACCCATGTATATGGTATTTAGCACATAAATATATGGTAATGTCAACGGTAGGCATCCACTATATAGGAGTTTCCTGATACCAATGCTTGGTTTTGGTGATAATAGAATCTTGTTGATTTGGTCCCTGACGGTAGATGCATTCAAGCCGAGCAATTTGGCTTTTCCAGCAATCATCTTGAACCATGTTTCTTTTTCGATTCCGAAACCAAGTTCAGATGAACATCTAATTGCAGAAAGAATGTTTGTCGGGTCTTCAGAAAACACACAATTGATGTCTGTCGCGCGGATTATCCCCTTTTCAATATCATCAAAGGCATAACCTGTGAAATCATTTAGTTCACCAGTGGTTACGTTGTAATAAAGGGCATCAACAGTAAAACCTGATTTCTCAGCATCATCTTCAATTGTTCCGTGTATGGACAATGCTGTACGTGTTTCGTTGACACAATTATATTTCTTTGACTGTCTTGCAGCCAAGGTAATATCGCCAATATCAGGATCGCTATTCAGTTTAAACTTGGCAGTTCCCTTTTGTATGTTGATTGATGGGTTTTGGCCACCAACCATACAGGAGTTTTTATAAACAATCCATGATGCAAAACTAATGCCCCCATTTGGAGTTGCAACAACTATGACAAATGGTAGTTCGTAGTCATCCCTTTCAATACCAATAAGTTGATCACGTATTGCATCACCTTTCAGGTAAATCTTGCCCTCGAATGCAGTCCCCTTGATTGCCTCCTTTATTTTATTAGCCAAGAGTGCATAGCGGCTATTCTTAAATTTAAAGTCAACTAAAACTTTTTTCATGTTGCAAAGGTACTAATAAAAAACGAAGAAACACCAAGTTTCTCCGTTAATTTTTGTTAATTGAGTGAAAATTCATAAACAGATATAAGTTCATCATCAGGTAGGTTGGCAATGTACTTATCATAGAAGGTGGTAATCCACTCAGTTTCTGTCATACCTTCATCATCTATTGAATGCCATCCATCCTTATTCAGAATTGCATAGCACCAATACATGCAGTTATGGGCAATGAGTGCATCCATGTTCTTGAAGTTAGATAAGTAGTTCTCCCTGTTTTTCCAAGCATCATAAAGGGCCTTTTCATCATCGTTTTTGGCAGGCCTTCCTTCCTTGACCAATTTCCAAAGAGTCCTGAAATACTCAACAGCATCCTTTCTCATGTGCATGAGTTCCCACTCAACCTCACCTTTCTTGGCTTGATATGTTTCAACTCCTGTATTGGTAATTAATGGGTAAGAAAAATTACCGCCCAATTTACATGTCTTCCACTTGCCGTTTGGGTTTTCAGTTGTCAATGCGTTCCCTTCCTCATCATAATACAAACCATCTGTAATGGTCCTATAATATTCAAAATCACTCAGGCTTTTCAATGCCTTCAGTTTCTCTTGGAAGTAATCCTTTTGAAACTTATTAAGTTTGATTTTATCTGCATTAGATAAAAGGTTGCCTATGGTAGTTATTGATGACTTATGCATTTTACCTGCATCCAAATATCTGTACTTGATATACTGATCAACCTGTTTGTTAGCATCATATTTATCAAGTAGTGTGGTAGGGTCATTCCCTACCACGAAAACAGTTCTAAGTGTGCTCTTGTCCATTTTATTAACTTTTGCAAGAATACCCCTCCTTCAGGTGAGGGAGCATATCAAGGGTGTTCAATTGTATATGCACTAAGTCTTTCCATCATCGAATTGACTCTATCAGACAAAGTTGCCGATGTACTATTTGATGCTTCACCCATTGATAAACTAGCATCAGGGGCTGAAATGTTATCGGTAATGTTCGAACGGTATGGGTTGTAGTCAAAATATACACTGTTGCCTGATAAAACAGCACTTCCTCCCACATCTCTTCTATTGTTTATTTGGATAGGCTCGTCATACGTCGGTGGTGCTGTGAATGTAACGGAAGTTGTGTACTGCGTTGTAGGCACATCATCTTCAGGTTCTACCGCTTCATCATTGATTGCATCCTCAACTTCCTCAAATGGCTCATCATCAGCATTCCATGGCATTGTTATATGATGTAATGGTTCAACTGTGACTCTCGGACCATTGAGTGCATGGTGGTCAAATATGCCAGCAAGACCTGCACCACGTTGTAACCTACCATTATGGCCATCACCTGCGATTTGTGCGTCCTCAATACATTTTTCCTCATTGATTAAGTCAAACAATGAGGAGTGAGGTGTTCTCCTATATGTACTACTTCTTTTGGCTGAAATGTAATTGATAATGTTGTGGTCATCATCCTTCATATCACGGGTTATAAATATTGTTGATGGGAGTGATACAATATTTTTGTCCGCCGAAGGAAATATCCATACCTTTATATCATTACATTTGTCACAAATTTCTTTGTATAGAAAATCAAAATGTTCAAACAGTCTTCTATAGTCAGATTCCAATTTATCATCCTTTAAGGACCACTTCTCAATGACCCCATAAGGTGCTTTGCACATAAAACTAGGTGCATAATTGGAAATAACCACATCAATTGAAATACCAGACTTGATTATGTTTGCTACAATAGAATCATCCAATATTGGCATTTCATCTTCGAGATATTTTATTGATTTTGACTTTCTATTACCATGTTTCATCTTCCATGACCTCTCAGGTGTTATACCTCCGCCAATGGCCAAAACATTGTAATTCTCTCCATATACTGTATTTAGCGTTGTAATTGAATAATCTGGCGCAAAATGTACAAAACCACTTAGTTTGTCAAACAACTTGCAATCATCAGTAAAGAATTGTGAGGGTGTCATCGTTCCCCTAACAAAAACAATATGAAATACTTTGTCTTTCTTATACTTCTTTACGTTTTTAATGAAAATATTTTCATCAAAATCGCAAACAAGATTAGCATTGGTAATGAAAACAACAGAAGTTCCCCTCGTTATTCTTTCTGTTTTTTGGGCCCTTGTCATGTATGTCATAAGAGACGGAATGAAATCACTAACAACCATTCCATCAGCATCATACCAATAAACACCATTTACATTGTCTAAATTAATTTGTCTCATTTTCTAAAATTTCTTTGGTTTCTATTGCAAAGATACTAATAAATTTTGAGATAAAGAAAAAATCCACTGAAAATTTTTCAGTGGATTTTATCAGACTTGAACTATATTCCCGAGAGGGTTTAGTTTACCTTAGAATAAGCCATTTTGAATGACTCAGCAATGTTCTCACAGGCATACTTCTTAGATGTATCACTTATCCAAGTGGACAGTTCCTCAAAGGTAGTCGGGTTAATAAGGTCGTCAATGTTGATACCCTGTTCCTTAGCCTCTGCACGGTCAAAGTCACGAACCAACAGGTCTGGACGACGACCGAGAATCTTAGCACCCTCAAAGTTTCGATTGCGAATTGCATTGCCGAAAGCAGTGGAGTCAACATCATTAACCTTGTTGGGGTCAACCTCAGGCATTGCAGTAAGATACTGTAGCAGCCACAGCATGTTAGGATTCATTGCTGCAATGTTAATCAATGTATCGAGGTTCATGTCAACGAAGTTCAGGTCAAAACGCCCTGACTCGATAAGGGTTACCAACATTGAGCGGAGAGCCTTTTCCTCCTCAGGTGTAGGTTTGTTACTTGGGTCGAGATAGCAAGACCACAAGATAGCCTGAAGCAGGTTCTCACCGTACTGATCGTCGATGTCGCCATCAAAGTTCTTGTTGCTTACAATCTGACTGAATGCGCCGAACAGTTTGTTCTCCATTGCAGTGGTGACAGGTGCGTGGTCATTAAACTTAAAGTTAACGTCGAGTTTATCGCCCTCGGTTTCCATGAGTTTAATTGCTGCAGCCTCATCCCTCTCATCAAGATACTTGTGGAGTAGGATGTTTGGATCAATCTTACCACGATCGATGAAGTCATCAGAAGAGATTCCGTACTTAGACAGTGGGTTGGACTTATCAACAGAAGCACCATAGGTGGTGAATATGTTGGACAAACTGAGGATTCCATAAGTATCCTTAGCATAGTTCATTGCAATGACAGAATCATTATCCTTGATATCAACGTTCAAGTTGAACACAACATATACGTTATGGTCAGTTGTTGAATTACTCGTAGCCGCTGAAGTACTCATGATAGATTCACGTGGAATTAAAGTAAATCCAATGAGTTGATTCAAGGCAGCTGGGGTACTGACCTTAACAATCAGAACATTGTTCTTCTCCAATACAATGGTTGCGCCATTGGTCTTGTCAATAAGCTCGATAATATCATCCATATGCCAAGCACGTCCTGAGAACGCTTTAAGATTCATAAAGGTTGACATTCCAATGTTGTTCTCAACCAACACTCGCTGAATGTTCCACCTCTGCCCATCTAAGGTGAAACCCTCGTGTAGCATGTTGGTGTTCTGAGTGCTGTGAGCGTTGACAATACCACCCTTTGGACTTACGGTGAACCCTACATGTGCCAACTGATGGTCTTCCTTCTTTGAGAAGTCGAAGAAGAAGAACTGACGGTTGCCCTTATGGTCAGTCACATACTGTCTGAAGTAGTCACTTGAACGGGTGATACACCATTGTGTACGACCGTAGCAAATCTTGTGAGAATCATCATATGATGGAATTTCAAGGATAACAATAGGACCTTGGTCGTAGATAACGCTCACGTTAGGGCAGTTGTTCTTAACGAAGTTCAACATATCCTCCTTGTCCCAAATGTAGGTTTCACGCAAAGCGTCATCAATCAGTCTCTCCAACTGAGCATTGTCACGTACTGCTGACAGCACACGAATTACTTTGTTACGCTTGCTCTTGTGTAAGTGAGAGAAGCCTTCAAGGCGGTTGAACCACTTGGTAAACTGCTTGTTGCTCATGGCTGTCATACTGTTAATGTTAGCAATATTTGTAGCCTGCTCAAGCAAGTGACGCTGGTCAGTATTGAATGTTGAAATGACGCCCTTCACTGTCTGTATACGGGCAATGCCCTCAATTTCGACAGCCAACTGTCGGAAGTCATCCTTAGTTGTGTAAGAGACAAGATTACCGTTTTTTTGTAACATACAAATAACCTTTTGGTTGGCATCAGCCCAAGCCTTAATACGCTCCAACGCCTCGATGTTAGTTGCGCCACTGAAGATAACCTTCACTGCCCATACATGGTAGTTAGGTTGTGATGCAAACAGTTCAATTACACGATGAAACAATGTGTTCTTCTCGGGATCAATCTCATACTTGCTAATAATAGGTGCAAGTTGTTTCTTTGAGTAGTTTAAATCTGACATTTTAAAATTTAAGTTTTGTTATTTTTTGCAAACATACAAACATTGTTCATAAAACAAAAATCTGAAATGTTAACAAATCTAAAATCAAGTAATTTTATTTGTTTGACATACTTCCAACCATCACGGAAGAAGCAAGTGAATTTACAAATTTATTTCTCTTATTAATGCAAGATAGAATATGAGTGGCTGTTTCTTTTGGCTCCTTAGTTAGAATCATTTTGAGGATATAGCACAGGGCAACATACTCCTTGTTCTTGTTTAGTTCCTTATTATTAACAAGCGCACAAAACTCTGAATCACTCACATCACAATCATTGAATCCCTCCAATGTATGAACAATGGAATTACAGAGATTATGTGTCAAGTCCACACCAATGATATCAGTCAAGGTCAATTCATTGCCATATATAACGTCCAAGAACCTAGTAGACAGCAATCTGAATATTGAAGTACTGATAGAATCAAACACCCTAACATTATTATCATCATACTTAATGAATTTTTCCTTAACCTCAGGAATCTTCAAAACCGTGTTGAGACCTCTCCAATCAAAACATGAAAATGCACTCACAGCCTTATCATAAGGATCATCAGCACGACATATTATGTCATATGGTAAGTCATATTCATCCAACAGGGAGTCAAAGGATTCACCTGTTATTTCGCATAACTGATTATAGACTGATGAGACTGAAGCCTCGTGTGAATTCCTATCATATGTTATAGGACAAAACAACAGCTTATTAGGATTATTAGAATCCATGCTGAAGTCAGCGAATATCATATATTCAGCGTTTGGGGACACATCGAAATTATTGGAAAAGGTTTTTCCCAAGAAATGTCCGATACGGTCACTTTCAATCAGGATTGATACTTTGTCATCAATTTGAGACAACACATCAAACGAATCCTCTGGGATACACTTTGATAGATAGTCGAAGAATGCACCTGAATTCCATTCATAGTTGTTCAGATTTGTGCTGACAATTGTATTAATGTCAATACCCTTAGCAGCAAGTATTGTATGAATACCCCCTGCACTTGACTTCTCAGGCACAAGTGTCTCAAACTTGTTTCTGAGATATGCAGTCATGTTGAACCTCTTGTCAAGGATGTTTGTGTTCGTGAAGTTATGGGATGCAGTAATACCCTTGTTTTTCGTAACGGTAAATCCAATGATTGAATTGATATCATCCTCTTTCTTGGAGAAATCAAACAGGATATACTGTCTTGTACCCATCTTGATGTGTGATGGGGACATGTAGTTGTTCCAATACTGCTTGTTCTTTGATATGCACCAATTGGTGTTTTTAGCCAAACGCTTTACAGTGTCATAGTTGTTCACCATAAGCAGCACGATATCACCCTTATCATATTTGAGTTCATATGACAAGTTCTCGTTGTTAGTCAAGTATTCCATAAGCGATTCCTTGCTCCATTTGAAGTGTACATCTGCAAGGAAAGCCATCTGATGAATTATTTCATTGGGGTCTTCCACCGTAGACATCTTGCGGATAAAGTTGTTCTTCTTAACGGGAGACAGACGACTGAACCTTGACATTGTGTCATACACATCGTCAGAATAAGGAATTTCCCTAAGGGCCTTTTTCTGTGCTGTGTTGAACATGTTAATAACATCAGCAACACGCTTAGATCGGCGAAGCATTGACATCTCATTCAACATCTCATCCATTGATTCAATGTCGGTGTATGCTGTAATGGTGCCCTTCTTGAGTTTTTTAACCATCTGTTGATAGTTCTCATTCCAACGCAATGCCATTTCAATGCTTACCAATGTGCAACCCCTTGTCATTACGTTGTGTGCCCAAGCAAAGAAGTTCTTTGAACCACCACAAATACAGAACACATACTTAGACCAAGGGTTGTTTAGAGAAGCATATCCTGACTTTTCAGCCAATAACTTGAAAAGTTTCTTGTTGGATTCACAGAATTCAGCATATTGACTCTCAAAATCATCAGGAAGTGCAATTGCATAACGAATCTCATTTGCATATTCGTTTCTACCTACCCTGTTTCTGTCAATTAAGATGGTGTGTTGAAAACGATGGATATATTTCTCACGGTATAGAGACAACACACCCTTATCAGGAACTTCCTTGACATTCCTGATGTCATGATTGAATATGTAAACCTCCTTTTGGGTGGCGATAATGACACCTTCCCTAACATTACGGTCCCTCATGAAAAAAAGTATTTCAATGGGTTTTCCGTTGCTTAGGTTTGCACCATGTCGTAAACCACGTAATTTAGTACCAATCATCGTTTTATTTGTTTTTAGAATTTAATATCTTTAGAAAACACAAGGGTAATTTCATCCTTTAAAGAATCCTCATAATCTAAGCCATTCTTCTCACAGAAATTCTTGAGAACATCCTCGATGCTTGTTTTAATACCACTGAGGTATGCATCATAGGTGTCAGCAATGTACTTAACGGTAACAGAATCATCCTTCTTACCTGACATTGTATTATTGCTTGAACTTGAAGAAGAGGAAGAACTGCTGCTTGAACTTGAAGAAGATGTACTTCTATTGTTTCCACCGTAATAGCTATTGTAATGATAACCGAACTTCTCACTGAAGAAGGCTTCATCACCAGTTTCCGCTTCCTTAATCTTATTCAGTTTTTCTTCATCTTCCTTGCGACCTACCTTACCGTCAGACTGAACACCCCATATCTTTGTCTTTGAAATAGACTTGTAAAGGTTGTTACCCAAACGTTTGACCAAGTCAATACCCATACCCAATGCATGATCAGTGTCCTCAAGAATCATGTACTCGGTATACATATGGGCTTCATAACCACCATTACCGAAGTTCATACACATGAGACCTGTCTTGTCACGAATCTTTGTGATATCAGTGAATGGCTCTGAACGGAAGTCGGTCAAATCCCACTCATCACAGATAGGTTTCAGGAAGTTTGTATAGAACTCAGCTGAGAATAGTTTAGTTCCACTGCTCTTATAAGCCGCACGGTTACGATCAGGAGAGTCCCAACCAATACAATATCCGCAGTCGTCAAAGAAGGACTCATCCATTTGGGCAGAACCCATCATACCTATCTCCTCCTCAACGAAGAATACGGCCTTAATCTTATCAAAGTGCTCCATGATGGACAGAGAGATAAGTACACCACCCTTGTCATCAGCACCAATACCCATACCATCTACTGCTGCCTTGTGCTTCCACTCACCACCATAGAATTTAATGTCCTTGTCGGTATATACCTTCTGCTTTGTCAGGTTAATCTTTAGGCGGGCACCTGCATCAACGTAAGCCTTGGCTTTCTCCTGCACGGTATCCATGTGAGATGTAAGACATGGATAGAATTCACCATCCTCCAACTTACCCTTGGTAAGATAGAGGTTACCCTTCTTATCCATCTCAATGTCAACATTATGTTGCTTAGCCCAATGCAGAATGAACGTCTGCATACGGCGTTCATGGCGTGAGTAGGAAGGAACTGACATCACGTCCATGAAGAAATCAAGATCAAGGTATTTGAGATTAATCACATCACCGTTGTCCTCTTCCTTAGGTTCTGATGGAGTGGTTACCTTTTCATCATCATTTGTTTTAGTGGTGTCATCACTACTGTTTTCATCATTACTGTTGGCGTTTTTGTTGTTTAAGGGTACAACTGCTGCGCTCTGAGCATTCTCATTCTGTGGATTCTCCACTTGAGACCCATT
>Ga0326512_10001570_pt1 | contig 17430 bp, 20 predicted proteins | sample 1_2617_0518_D_FD_203652 | JGI IMG/M metagenome (GOLD analysis project Ga0326512, IMG submission 203652) | Bovine rumen microbial communities from UC Davis, California, United States - 1_2617_0518 | ecosystem: Host-associated > Mammals > Digestive system > Stomach > Rumen | place: USA... | reverse complement strand
TGAAGGAAGACAAACGTAAAGAGATTAGAGATTGTTTCTTGAACTATCTCAAATTTTATAAAGAGAAAAGAGGATATGATGATTATAGTGCTAATCAAGTGGCCGCTCTTGGTACAAGGATAGATTACAAATTAAGTAAAAATGAATTAATAAGGATTTTAAACAATGAGTAAAGAAAAGATTGATATTAAAGATATTAAAACAATGTTTGCTGAATATGCAAAGAAGGAACTAGATTTTATCGAATCATCAGATCCGGATAAACTCTATCACCGAATCTTGCCAAACGTGAAAGACAAAACACGTGGATCCATAGATTTCTTGTATAAGAAAATAGTTGTAGGTGGTTTTATCGAAGAAGATACAATTTATCTAAACAAGCTTCGGGTTAGCAAATGGGGTAACGAAAAAGATATCGACGAAGTAATTGCTAAAATTACAGAGACCGTAGAAAAAGGTGATATGAAATTAGTGAACCAATTGTGATATAATAAATAAATCGCTGGCAACTTGGTCGCATTACCTGATAAGTGTCAGCACATGGATGAGATAGGACTAAACCCTGAATCATCCACCAAATATAAGTTAAGTGTTTAAAAGAAAGGACACACGATGAAAACATCATCAACAGCATCAAATAAAAAATCTAACTTGGAAGAGGTGTTTGCTCTTTGGGAAAAAACCAAAGGCAACATGGTGTACTACACCGGAAAGACAGCTGGCGATAAACCGATCAATTTGGTTGCATTTATCAACACTGTAAAGAAGAATCCAAATCAGCCAGATATTCAGGTTTATGAGCAGGCTGAGAAAGGCCAAGAAAAAACTCAGGTTGCTTCACTTTGGGAAAATAAATCTAAAGCTGGTAAGCCATATCTTGGTGGCCAAGACAATGAAAAGAAGAAATTGGTTGGTTTCTTTAACGATAAGACAGATAATGGTAAATATCCTGCGATCAGAGTTTACTATTCTGAATCAAAGTAGTATAATAAAGATACCCACTTCACACATAAATTTTTTCTCAAGAGCCACTCTAAACTGCGAGGGTGGCTCTTCTTATGATATAATAAAAGTACACCTCTAGTCACAAGGTGTTGGAAAGTGTTTGTCCTTTCCTTTCGAGAGCCCGGCCATTCCGGGCTTTTATGTATTGACATATAATAATAATAATAATAAAATCTATAGTAGGTGTCCTAATCGTTTATCACACTATGTTTAGCGTGATAATTTACAACAGAGACAATGGTGACACAGTAATAATATCAAATTTAAAGCAATACATTACGATTAAAAATCTGGTATTAATGCTGATGGATTGCAATACACCAACATTATTAATCGTGTGTTCTTGGAACAATACAGGATTAATAAGCCACATAATAAGGGTTGAAACATGCCCTTATTTTGTATATAATAAAAATAGCCATCTAGTACGTTTAATTTTTTCATCCAAATAATGTATGACACACCCTTATTTGTACCCTTACAGGTCTTAAGATAAAAAATATCCAATAAAGAATCACCCCGTGAGTGGCCGGGGTGCTTTCTTATTTGCGAGATTTCTTCTTGCGTTTACCTCCACAAGGCATAATAGCTCCTTTCTAATATGATTGATACGCTACTCTCTCATCTTCTAATTCCATAATACTCCTAATAGATTAACATAAATAATTCGGAAATACGTGGATCGTTAATAATTAGTTGTTCAATATTTAGAATAGTCTCACGATATTTGATAATAAGGTCTTGAGCAGATACAACACCAAAGTTACCCTTAGTGGTTTCCACAATCCCTTCGTTCTCTTTACCAATTACAGAGTTGCTACCATTACTTGAAGTTGCGCCGGTGGTGGAGTTTGTACCACTTGTGGATCCAGATGATTTACCCCAACCAGCATCATCTGCATAATTCACAGAATCAATACCAGTGTTGGAGATATTGAGCATATCTTGAGGTGTTTTAGCATTAACTGTTTTAGTGTATTCTTCGTTAGTAGTACTATCACTACCATTGCTAGAGGTGTTAGACTGGCTATTTTGAGTACCAACAGTGTTATCCTTCTTTTCTCTGTCAATTGTCTTCTTATAATCTACGTTATAGATTGGATTGAAGTCTTGGTCGGCTGAATAGAATAACTGATTGTAGTAAGGCATTATTTCATTCAAGGCATTCTCAAGCTCATATAACCATCTACCAAATGTTTCTTGCCCTATTTCTCGGAAACGGTAGAAGTTTAAAATCTTAGTATTTAGTTCCTCTCTTGTGGGTACTTTATATGAAGTTCCATACTCTCTGACTTTATTTGAATCAGTTTCATATAGAGGATATTTACTCATAGCCTCCTCAATCGCTGGCTTGGTTGTAGGATTTCTTAGAAGAGTGTCTAAAATTTCTGTATACCTTGCTGGCATTTGAGTTCCAATATAGGTATTGATGAATTCCTCAGGCATTGTATATTCATCTTCCATTATGCTTCCTCCATTTCATTAACATTGATTTCTTTGTATTCTGGAACCATATCAAGATCACGACGCTTTACTGATATATTAAGATTAAATATACGATTGATATTCTTGCAGGCTTCCTCACGCACCTTCAGTAATACATCTTCTGAGGCTTTTACTTGCTCATTATTAGCTTCTACTTCGTTTGCTACCATTCTCTCACGCTTGTCCATGTTAGCGTTATTAATACCAAAGTCAGTAAATACTTCATTTAGTATCATGTGCTTCTGAGTTTGTAAGTCTTTGAATACGGCCGGAGCGTTCAAATCTAGTGTCGACACCATATCACTGAGATTGGCTTGGTCAGTGGTCCAGATTACTGGTTCATTATCCCTACGCTGATTGATGGCGTTTTTAAGTGATAGTCGCTGTCTATCACTACAGCGTACTATGATTGGAGTCTTCTGAGCTTCGATATTAGTGTCTATCGCTCTGTCGATATTAGTAAGCTTAAAAGCATAGTGTCTCACAATTGGAAAGTTGGGAAGCATTAAATCATTGTTCCTAATTACGTAACAGTTTTCACCATTAACTAGTTTTGGTCCGTTGTAGACAAAATTCTCTGCCACCGGATAAACATCAGTTGGGTCTCCGTAACAGTTAATACTCCCTTGTTGTGCAAGGCCAGCTACCATGTAGCCCATCGTTGGGTCTTTAAAGAATATACATTTACCCGAGGTAAATAGATATTTCTCAATCCAGCGCTCATCCATGTTATTTGGTAGGTTTTCCCATTCAAACAAGGCTCTTGCAATCAACATTAATTTATAATAGTAGTAGCTAAATGTAAGATTATTGGCCATTTGTGCTACTGATTTGTAACTTAGTAGTTGGTAACTTGATTCATCAAACATATTATACTATCCCATTACTTACACTATAGTTTAAGAAGTTTGATGGATTTCTCCAAAACGTTAAACCGTTGTTGTAAGCTTGTTTAATTTTATTCATTTCTTCATTTGGTACATTGCCGGTTATGTTAGCATTTATAGTTTTAGTATACCACCAATTTTGTCTATGCGCAGTGTTTGGTACTTTTAATCTATTTACTTGATAGCCGAAAGCATCCATGAAATCATCTATTATTCTAGCGTATTCAGCTTTGATACTCATTGGTGTAAATGTGAAGGGTGAGCGATATTTAGCCCATAAGAAATCACCTGCACCAGTATTTCCATGCACCTGATCACCTACCATATTGGCTTGAGTTTTAGCTTGGAACTGATCCTTTGCTACGTTTAGTAAGCTAACACCACCACCAAATGCACCAACGCCAGCACCGATTATTGCTCCGGGGATTGCACCAACACCTCCAAATGCACCCCCTCCAACAGCTCCTGCCATAGCACCTCTACCAACACCTCCAACTATATCTACACCAGCTCCGAGGATTTCTCGACTCCATTGCATTCCCATATTTACACTATTTTGAGTGAGCCAGTTGGTATAAGAGTCTGATTTCCAGCTACAAACAGGAAATTTTGGCCCATTAATACTATAATCTAGGGCATTTTCACCGTCGTCAATGTTTCTGTAATTTAAAGGTGTAGCTTTGGTGGATCCACTAATTCCAAACGTACCTTCAACTCTGAAATTAACTCCTCCACTAAAATCTTCATAGCGAAATGGTTGACTGGTTCCAGCATTATTAGAGATTGTAAAATAGTTGAAGGGATGTGCAAGTAATTTTCTATTTCGTGGAACATATCCATTTAAACTATTAGGTCTGTTAAATGAGGATGTTCCGAGGTTATACACACCATTTTTAGAACGTGGTACAGCACAGTGAAATGATAACGAGTCACTACCTCTTTGAGCTTTGATAGTGATTCCATCCCATTCTCCAACTAACGCCTTTGGTAACATATAAACATTTATAATGCTCTCCGATAGGCCAGCGAAGTCATAAACTCTTACTACTGGTGATGGAGTGTTGCCAGCACCACTTACAACTCCAACAACCAACGGTGTAGTCCCACGGTAAATTGAATTAAGAGATGGTGTTTCAGAGTGTGATCCACTATCCCAAGTATAAGATAGTGTAGCACTTTCTCCACGGTTTTCAATTTGAGATACTTCTATCACGCAACAGTAATCACTCATTCCAGTACCACCAACACCACCAAAATTGGTTACAGGGCCGTTACATACCATTTCACCAAGTTCTAATCCTTCTGGATATGTATTAGCTCCAACTGTATCATTATTAGTGTGTTCACGCTCTACAAAGCTAGGTCTCACAGTTATATCAAACATCCAAGTCTGCAAAGGATCTACTTCAAACTCTACATCAGTAAATCCATCTGAAACATAAGTCATCTTTTTAATAAAAGCATAAAACCACTTACCAGAGTAAGCACTGTTTTGCCACATCATATAATTGTGTTGCCTTACAGTATCGATTTGGTCTGGGCATCGGAAGGTTCGAGTTTCACTTTGATAACTTACATTATTATAGGTTCTACTGATATTAGAGTTAAAGTAATTATGTTGTGCAGTTGAATTAGCGAAATACAAAGTATTCTTCATATCATCTTCTAGCGGTACATTTAATAAATAAACTTTAGATATATTTGTTGCCATAATTATTCCTTATGATTATTATATCATGTTGCCCCTAGAATTAACTAGGGGCTATCTTTGCATATCATCTTCTAGCTATTATAATTTGCTATGTAACTCAGTTCATTTATTTCTAATAGATAAGATATACAAATGTTACTATATGCTCCACTTCTTGCAAATGTATGATTCACATCATCAATTGTGAAAGCGTAGCCAGAAGATACTGTTCCTATAATCTGAGTAGCTCCAACACTTGGTACACCATTTGAATTGGTTGTAATAATGTTTAGATATACTCCTTTAAAGTTGCCAGCATTTGCAATGTGTGTCCAGTCATTTGTACCTACACTAATCAAAGCATATTTACTGTTTGGTCGATATACATTTTCAGACCAAGTGGGTAAAATAGGAATTGTTTCGCCTGCAGGTACATCCCTTCTAGTTTCGTATTTGTATCTTTCTACATCGTTACAAGGAATTGTTGAAGCAATATTTGGTCTGAATACCAATGTATCACCAACATAAAACGTTGTAGCATGGTGATTGTACTTTATTGACGCACTAACCGAATAATCTGCCGACATCCTAATAACTGTTTTAGTGTCTAAATAATTTGATCTAACAATGTATTTATTAAAAACACAGCTTTTAACCTTAGATAATGAATTATTTGTATTTTGAAATGTATCTGTATCACAATTAAATGTACATTTTTCAAATGTTAATTGAGAATTATAGAAAATATAATCTTGTCCAGTTGTTATGTTAAATGCACAATTATTGAAATTTAATTCACCGCAACTATTAGTTTGTAAACCAGTAATGTTATTAAATGAACAATTTGAATAATATCCATTTGTTTTATAATTACCAATCGACTCTCTTGTTGCACAATCTATTGTAGAGTTAGTAATTTTTAATGTGTAAGACCTAATACCATATGAACCACTGTACGCATTCCCTGTATAACTGAGGATAGAGTTGTCTAATGTTAAATTAGCCTTGTAAGCGTTAGTATCAACATGATTATATATACAGTTACCATGAAGATTATTATTAGCACCTACAATGTATACAAGACCTTGAATAGCCTCAATGTGTATGATTCTGTCATAATTATCCAATTTTGTATTATTGAGGTTAATATGAGTGTAAGTGTCAACAGATTCACCCAAGTTTTCTACAACAATACCACATCTGGAAAGAGTTGTATTTTTGGATTTACCATTAATTATACAATTATTAATGTTGATGAAGGATTCGCCCTCTGTACCACCGAAATACAATCCATCGCCAAAAGAATCGTATGTATTATTCTGATACCAGTGACCGCCTACATTATCTATGCGAGAATTTGTAATTGAAATTTGCTTGTAACCAAAGAATTGTAAAGCATTGCCATAAAAATTTTTAATAGTTATATTATCTATTTCAATATTCTCAACATTATTAAATCTCATTCCTGTTAACAAAACTAAATCACTATAAGTGTGCTGATCAAATTGGTCCTGAGTATTAAGACTGCCATCAATTGTGATGTTTGAAATAACAGCATCGTCAGTAACTAGAAAAGCATTTTTATTGCTAGATATTTGAGGTTTTATTGTACCACCACCTGTAAGAGTGAGTTTTTTATTTACAGTGATAGTGTCTGTAGTTTTATATGTTTGGTCAAATATAATAACAGAATTTAGAGGAGCGTTAGTTATAGCATCGTTAATTGCAGAAGTATCATCTGTAATTCCATCGCCAACTGCTCCATAATATTCTACAGGAACAAAGTGCCTTAAAATGATTCTAGCAATTAACTCTTCAAGTCTGCCATCCCCATACATTGCTTCAAGTTTGTTGTTGATTTCCTCTTGTACATCGAGATTATCAAAATAATCATGTACATAATCATGAAGTTTGTTGAATTGCTCAATATAATTAGCAACAGTCTCATTAATACCTTCCTTGTATTGAGTCATATCTTCATTGACTTGAGTTTCAAATCTTTCAACTTCATCTTTAGTCTGCTTCGATAGCTTATTAAACATTCTAATAAGCATATTTACACGGGCGTACATTCGAGCAGTTTGTTGTAGTACAGTCCCGGACTCTTTATCATAAAAAGCCGGTTGTAGACCGGTTTCCACCCATGGTGGTAAGAATTCGACAAAGATATTTTCCATTTATTATAATTCCTTATATTAAAGTTTATTGAGTTAACTTGGAATAAGGGAGGTGTTACCCTCCCTTATCAGCTAGGCTACGGTAATAGCAATGTTACCAGTAACACTTGCGATAGTAACTTTACCAGCAGAGTAAGCACCTGCTACAGCAGAGCCACCCATGGTTACAGTTACAGTATCACCAGCTGCTACACCCTTCAGGGTTGTAGTGTAGCGACTACCCTCAGGAACAGTTGTTCGCTTGTTGGTCGAAGTTACACCATTTTTCAAAGTGTAAGTAACGGTAAATTCTTCAGCAGTACCATCAGAGTCGGCATCAGAACCAATCACGAAGGCAACAGCATTACAGAGGATGCTGTAACCCAAGGTCTGCCAAACATGAAGGATATGGTTGCGATACAGACCAAGACCATTTTCAAATTCACGGAAGGTGAATAGGTCATCATAAACTTGGAAGAAGTTACGATCAACCAAGGCTGCAATCATACCTTCTACTGGGAAAGCATCGATAACCTCTTTGGTCTCAGAGTTGAACGAAACCAAATCCTTGTTGAAGGAGCTGGCCAATACATCAACATTACAGGTAACATCGGTTGGGTTATCCACAATTAGAACCTGCTCATCTTTGCGAGAGAAGGTGACAATTGGTTTGTTATCATCACTCTGAGCTGTGAGGTAAGCGTTGTTATTGCTGTTAGCAAACACCATATCACCAGAAACGGTTTTAACAGTCTTGATGAATTTCTTAGCGTTAGCTTCAGAAGCTTGTGGATCAGCAACAGCAACCACTTTCATAGCGTTGTTGTTGTAAGCCTCAGCAAAGAGTTCACGCATGAGGATGTACTCATCGAGTTCAGCAGAGTTACGGATAGTGGTAAAGAGGTTTTCAAGGTATTCAGCAACACCCTCATAGCTCTTGAAGGCCTTAGCCAAAGCTTCAGGGCTGTCAGTCAAAACATAGCTGTCTTGACGATTCATCCTGTGGAAAACTACCTTGGTATCAGGGAGGTTACGGTTTAGTAAGCCAGCACCGGTCTGATCAAAGGTTTGGGCCTTGATGAAATTGTTGTAAACTTCTTCAACAGTATCGCCAAAGGTCTTTTTACCTTTCTTAAACTTGCCAAGAGGATTCTGCCAGCTCTTCTTGATGAGCATAGGAGCATAAATCATGTTGGCAAGAGTGTTAATAAACTCATTGTAAACAACAGCGTTGTTTAAATCAGTGATAGCTTCACCAACTTCCTCGATATTAGTACGAGTAGCCTCAGGCACACGATCCTGATAGGCTTGCGAAGCATTATCACGGATGGTATTTAGGACTTCAATTGCATCCATTTTAATTCTCCTTATTAATGTTTCTTGATAAAGTCACCTTTGTCATCAAATAAGTCTGAGAATTTCCTTCGCTCGACAGGCTCCTGTTTCAGGCCGGTCTGCTCTTCAGTTTGTTCTTTGGGAGTTTTATCAGTACCAAGCTGTGTAAACAATTTCATGTTTGCTTGTCTGATGGCTTCCATCTCTTTGGTGTCTTGCTCATGCTGTTCTGCGAGAGTTACATTGCTATCGAACACCGTGGATACACTTTCAGAGAGTTCTGCAAGGCCTGCTCTCATCTCTTCTGGTGTCTCCATAGAGCCAACTTCTTTGATTTTTTCTAAAAAGCTATCTTTGTCCATAATTATTCCTTTCTAAAATTATTATAGCATAATTATCTATGTTGTCTAAGCTTTCTTGAGTATAGTACCCAAGGGAAGCGTTTTTGTTTAGGAGTTTTTGATATGACCACGGGTTCTGGAGCGTGTTCCCATTTTGTATTTCTAAAAGCTCCTAAAAATCGGGTCATACTATTTAAAGCTACTATTGATGGGGTTCCATATCCAATTCCTTGTCCTTGATTTTGTCCCACACACTTTAGATAACCTTGTCCGTGGTAATCTTCATCGGCAAATGCAATATGGCCAGTCCAATAAGATCCCGCTCTATTAAACACAACACAATCACCCCTTTTCACATCCTCCGGTCTTGTAATTTGAATAAAAGGTGGCCGAGCATTTGCATTACGAGATACTTCCCAACATTCAAAAGCAGCGCCCATTGGTCCGGTTTGAAGTCTAAGTCCATATTGGTACCAGAGTAAGGCACAACAGTCCCAACATTGATTTCCATAGCTCCAGTCCACATTTACACCATGAGTTAGTAAATAACGTCGCCACTCATCATAAGTAACAGCCTCTGGTACTAATGTATATCCATTCTGCTGAAATGCCATTATTTATCCACCTTATGTTCTATTTCATCACCAGCATAGAGTCCAACGCCGGTTTCGCTCATCCACCCATCATAGACACTCTGGCCCGGTTTGAATATCATTGAGTACCAGCTTCTAGCATATTCATTCATAGGTTCACCGTAAACCACAGTGTTTTCACATTCAAGCATAATCTTACTCATGGTATCACCGTGTTCAACATACCATTGTACACATCCAGTAATAGGTATAATCGGAGCTACCGGTTCCGGCTTAATATAAATCTTTGGCCTGAAAGCACCTCTGAAGGTTTTAAGAGACATATTAATAATATTAAATGCACTACCTCCACCAGCACATTGAGTTCCACCCTGATTCTCACCAAGTAGAGTGATATAGCCATTATTATAGTTGCCCATAGCCATTCCCACATGACCGTACTGTCCACCGTCGAAAATAATCCAATCACCAGCTTGTAAAGCCAACGGATCAGTAATTAGCTCATATTCACTCCCAGCGTTGTATTCCGAACAGTCCCATAAACCCTTGGCACTTCCGGTTCCACAAGTTGAAAGCCATCTTCCTGTATACTGATAATTAAAATCAGCAAATCCGTCAACACATTGGCTCCCCCATTTTCCGTCTAAATCAATACACTTACCAAGCACTGAGTTTTTATATGCCTCTGGCGATGATATATCATGATATTCACCTCTACCAAAGTCTAGTTCACCTTCATCAATAGTTTGTTTCGATTCCACCAACTCTACCGTTGGCACATCAATCTCAATCTCACCTTCACTAGTTTCGATTATGGCTGGTTTCTGCTCACTTGCAAGTTCTATGGTAGCACTAATATCTATTACAACTTCACCTTCGGGGGTCTCTGTTACACCAACGTGGATTCCAAAGCCAGCTAAAATTGATACACAAATAACTATTAACCATTTTATGATTTTCTTAAGATTTGGTTTATGAGATTCCATAATATCCCTTTCTTTAACTTATTTCTTCGAAGTTCGCTGTATCAATCATATAAACATATTTCTTGTACTGATGGTGTGGATCTACTTCATGCCAACCAATTGTAATATTAGCTGTTACATTTGCCGAAGTTGATATAGTATTAGAGCCTGTTGGTAGTAGTAAATTTCTCACACCTCTGAGAGAGTTAGTTAAATTCTCATCTGTAATTAAAGTATCTGTTGCTTCTTGCAAAACATAGTATACTTCATCGCCATTCGTAAGACTCCCAGACGTTGAAACATAATCAACACCAGATAAATCTTGTCCACTATAGTTTTCAATATAACCAATTTCACGATGTAAATAAAAATCATTTCCATCGTTGTAAATTTTATCTTGATGAGTGGTAACCTTAGCGAGATATATATTACCCAAATCCACTGTGTAATCAACAGTGTTTACTGTGAAGGTTATTATACCTCTTAATGCTTCTGGTGTTGCTGGTGGTGTATCCTGTTCAATCTCACCTAAGATTTCTAGTTGATTGATTCTGCCATTCATTCCCGTAGTTACATTCATGGCTACAGTAGAGTTAGTAATCACTGTATCAGTGTAAGTAAGAGGTACAAAGTAAAATGTGTTTGGATTGGCTACTTCTGGTAACTCACTTACAATGGTTGGTACCGATAAACAGTTTGCATTACTTCCCCTAGGTATTCCAAATGTTAATATAACATTACCAGTTGTTCCATCTTGGTTTACGTAAGCTGGCGTATCAGGTTCGAGAGTTATAGTATTCGCAACCGTAATTACCGGAGTAATTCCATCCTCACCCGGCTCACCTGCCGGCCCTTGGATTCCTTGAGGGCCTTGCGCTCCAGTAGCACCGGTTTCGCCTTGAGGACCCACCGGACCAGCCGGACCTTGTGGGCCAGCAGGACCTTGTGGGCCAGCAGGACCCGGATCGCCTTTTGGACCTTGTGGACCGGTTAAAACTGAATCTACATTCTGAATATCTATTTCATTTAAATCAATATCTATATTTTCCATTTATTCAAACACCGTTTCTTGTATATTTAAATAACCATACAGAGGAGTGAACACTGTCGACCCTAGTGTCATCCTGAGATCGTAAACATAAAACATAGGAGGGAGAGCTTGGGTCTCGGCAGGAGTAAAGTCAACACGATATTTGCCAGTCTGTATTTTGGTAATTCCATTTCCCAAGCTCTTAGTGACTAGCATTGTCTCATCATTGTAATCTTCTTTAACCCCCATTGTAAAAGTCGTTAAATCCTCTTGTAAATTCTTAAAGGTAATCGTAAAGCTAAATTGATCACCTTGTTTAACATTAAATATCCTAAGCATTATTTTTTCTCCAATTTGGTTTCTATTCTCACAATAGACTTTTCAATATTAGCTACTCTATCCATCATACCGTTGTGTTCTTCTACCTTCTTGGTTAATTCGCTAATCTTATCTTGGATTCTCTGGTCTCTCTGAGCTTGCTCTACATCTGTCTTCTTACGGTTACTCCAGTTAGCTACTAAAACACCGGCGAAGGTAAACGTGCTGGTAATTAATGCTACAATAATAGTTTCAGTAATCATAATTTCATTATAGCATAATTAAATACTAAGCGTTAATTTAATTACTTCATAGCACATGGATTTGATAAGAGTGGATTCAAACCTTACTAATCCCTCTTTATATGCTTTAATGAAGTTATCAAAATGCACAGCTTGTCGTTTATTTTTTAAGAATAGAGTATTTGGCCTATGGTCCTTCATAGTAAGTGAGTATATTATAGGATAAGTTGGATCATATTTCTCTGATACCCACATTAAGCCTTCAATCATACTAATCCATACCCCAAACTTCTGCCCCTTATAAATGAAATTAAAGTAAGGCATAGCTGTAGAGCTTCTTTCTTCCACAAACGTTTCATCATCGTTAATAAAGGCATTATTAATTGAAAAGTCATCATAACCGGTACCCTTAGTGATAGAATAAAACTCGTGTTGTTTCTTGGCTTCAATCATCTCACTCTTCTTCACGTTTTCCACAATGATGGAGCGTGAGGGATGATGCCAAATATACTTCCCATTTTTATCTGGTTTGTCAGTTCCGGGCATCTTTAAATCCCAGATTAGAAAGTAGGGATTGTTAATTGAAACAGAGTTAGAGAGCATAAATAGTATACATCTTGGATGCTCAGTTCCCGGCCGTGCTACAGTTTCATAGAGATTCATGAGAGTACGTGGTTCATTCTTCAAGTAGCGCTGCATTGACGACTCAGAGTCCAGCATAAACTCATCATATATGATCATAGTAACATTTGGATAAGAGATAGACTTCTTGTTATCGGCTGTACTTAAAATTACACCGTATCCACATATCTCATCTTTAGTCCATGGCACCTTCTTGTCTGGATCTTCTTTTAAACGACAATACAACTTATAGCCATCAACTTTAAACTCATAATCTTGAAATTCATCGTTCCTAATAATATCATCGAAGAAAGTGGGCAATGATTCTTTTAAATCTTTCTCATAACGTCTAGTATAAATAAACTGTTCTCCCTTTTTGATAAAATTGTTGATTCCCTTCTTCTTACAACCATACGATTTACCAGCTGAACGGTTACCAACAATTACATAAAAAAGAGCATTATGAGTTAATGTTCTGTCAATATCCCAGTATTTGCTTGTCTTTGTCATCGTATTTGTCCTCGGTAGAGGCTCAGGACCACTGTAAGATGGGTAACCAACCCACCAGCTTCAAGTGGCTCTTCACCATGGTTCTATCCGCTGTTTCTAGCAATAGCTACCCTGAAACCTCTATAGTTATTGTATCACACTAAGGTTTAATCGTAAAAGTTCCATCAATTAGGACTGTTCCACCCGGTACTGTGGTTGGCATTTTCTTACCGTAATAGTCAGCTCCAATTTCAAAGTTATCAAACGTTACTTGTGAATAACATTCTTCTGGCATTCCGGCCACTGTTATCTTTAGATGATAATCTGGGTTATCATTCTCAATATCCTCTGTTAAATTTTCGATATAACATTTTTGTCTTAAGAATTTTGCCCCCTTTCCATCAGGCGAGTAGAATTTAGACTCATACTTCCATGCACCAAGTTTGTATGGATCAATCTCTAACCCTTCTGGTAACTTAAAACCCGGGCTTGAACAGTGAAGACTGTCTGTATCAGCGTAAATAAACTGAATATCTGATTTGCCAGCATTATAATCATCAGTAATCTTCTGAGCCGAGGTGATGGTTTTAAGACGTGCATAACTTGTGATGAAGCTAGCCATGGCAATGTAAATCCCTTTACGAGTCTTAGGTTCAGAATAGTAGTATTTCACTTCACCATCCTGCAAATATGGTATTTTATTTACCATTCTAGTGTCTGTGCCAAATTTACCGTATAAACTATTCAAAAACATTTTACTGATGAAATACATCCCTCGATTACCTTCTTGTTTTGCTTTGATTTTATTTGTGGTCCACTTGTCAATGTATTCATCAAACATTCCAACACTTGCCTTAAACATCCAACCAGAGTGATAAACCACATTGTATACATTATAATGCTCAAAGAATAGTTCTAAATCAACTGAGTTCAAACATATTGTAACTTCTTCACCATTAGATGAAGTAAGATATTCATTTCCCATAAAACTCAAACTGTGCTTAATCTGAATAGTTGGTATCTTACCGGGCTTAATCTCAAACTGACAGCTTAACATCTGAGTGTAAATTGGATACATTGGATTCGGTTTGTACTTTCCTTCAAAGAAGATGGGAGTACCAAACGGAAGAGGATTATTATGATCTCTCATCACACTAGGATAGAGCGAATTAACATCTAGTGTAATTCCTTGTTTAACTGGTACGCTTGCAAATTTAGGATTCAAGTAAGTAAATCCTCCACGATAAGACTGTCTTACATCGTTGTGATATTCTGGAGTTGGATACCAGCGTTTAAAAGTTTTCTTTCCTACAATGTTCTTGTACTCCTCCAAAGCACATGATCCTATTGTCATCTTGTTTAAACCTTGAGAGTACATATACTTAATAGCTTTTGCTACAATTACCACATCGTGTTTAATGTACTCTTGTTCTTCTTCAGTGAGAGGACTGTTAGGAGGGAGTTTATTGTGTCTATCATAGTCAATCTCACCTTTTGCTTCTTCTAAACCAAAAGCTTTCGGTATCTCTTTCACTCTAAGAGGTATCAGTTTCAAAGAGTCTTGTAGTATCACCTTGCGAATATTCTTACCTTTCCGGTAAAATATAATTTCACATTGATATACTAAACCTTTGTCACTAATCATGGTGTTGAAAGTTTTAGTTTGCCTATCTTTACCCTCTGTAGTGTGAGTGAATCCCATCTTAAATAAGGCATCCATAACAAAGCTCAAATCAAACTTTAAATTGTGGAAAAATATCTTCGGGCTTCCTTTTTGTTCACTGCACCATTCAATAAAGTCATCTATATTTGTACCAATAATTACGTTATCTGTGTCTTCAATATCTACAACTGCATAGGCCCACACTCTACAATCTTCAACTACCGTGGTAGTCTCAAAATCAGCCACATATTTCTTCATGCCCTTTCCTTTAATGATTATTGGTTTATATTATTACCTCCCCAATATCCCTCCAATTCTGACACGTAATTCTTGTATTCCTCACTTCCTTGCGATGGAGGGTAGGCCATCTCAAATTTATCACCTCTTGCTTCAAACTTCAGTACAAACTCATCAGCGTCCATCTGACGTATAGTAGATATAACATTCCTTATATCTCTCCGGTTGTAGTTCTGAGATAGAGCATTGATATAGTTTTCTTTTAGTATTTCATCCTTCTCTTTATGGTAGTTGGTCCGGGATTCTACTAGTAAGGCCCTCATTTTAAACTTTAAATCAGTTTGTGACTGTGATGGTGTAAAACTTCTAGTTGGCTGCAATTTATTCGCAGAAGCTAAACCCATTCCAAACATCTGACCAAGAGTATAACCAAGTTTACCCTCCGAGTTAGCCACTTCTACTATATTTAATCTATCTAATCTCTCTTGTCTCTTACGATTAACTAAACCGGCCATTCTACTCATCTCTTGCTTTTGCCATCGTGTGGTCCTAGTCCCGTACTGATTATCTGGAGCCTCCACAATCTCTTCAGCACCGGCTCTTAAGAAACGCTTTAGCATATTTAACTGACGATTATAATCAGCACGAGTTTGGATCATGTTCTTCAAGTTTTCCACAGTTATTTGCGATTCAAATTCACCAGTTTTCTCATTATAGAACTGTGGTAATATATTTTTATTTTGAGGGTTTGCGCTAACTAGTCTTCTGAGTTTATCATTAAAGTTTCTTGCCACTCTTCTAAGCTCTTTTTCATCTTCGATTCGCCATTTAATATTATACTGCTTGGGCATAGAAACTCCTTTTTATTAATTGTTATATAAAATCCTCTACTCTCGATTTTCTGGTATAAATTACAGTCTGCCAGCATCCTGCAATCCACCTTAAATTTAAAACGCTTGTAAATATAATTATATATCATTGTATAATTTTCATCACGTTTTTCGCAAAAATTGTTTAGATGCAACCGAGAGCTAAAGTAAAAAGTAACCACTCCCTCATTAACCACCTCAGTAAACATATATGGTGACTTTCTCATATCTTTGGCTACACCATTTCTTGTTAAATTATTCATCCTATCCTCCTAATCCTAGTATTAATCCTAGTACAATTCCACAAAGTACTGGACCGATGTATTCTTTAATTATCCTTTTCATTCTTCACCTCCGAAAAGCAAGTCTAGGTCTTTTGCTGTTGGCCTATCTATTATCTCTTGTGGAATAGAGAATACTATATCTTTACTACCACCATACCAACAGTTGAACTTGAACCCTTTATCTTTCAACCGTTTCCAAGCCTTGAGCTTACGCACAGCGAGTTCGGCTTCTTCTCTTGATGAAAAGTAGTTACCACATAGTTTCCTTATCATCCAGTTGTTTGGTCTATCACCAATTTCATCCAGTAATTCACTTGAATATCGCATGCAACATAAATCATCGATATACCAGTAACCTTTGTCTTTCGGTTCTTCATAATCTTCCCACTCCTCGTTCAGTTCGGCAAGAGAGTTGTATTTAGCAAGTTGAATACCGTTCTTATCCATAATAATCAAAACTGGATTATCCCAATTAGCAGAGCAAAAGTAGCCTATCTCTCCAGTTTTCTTATTCTTGAGTTTCATTTATCACCTCCAAAAGAATTCTTTTACTGGGTCCTCTACGTGAAATTAGACCTCCCTTACGTCCGGCCACTCTTGCTCTTTCTCTACCGGTTAGGCCATCTTTACCAACTTTATTGGAAAAGAATCCACCGGTCGTTCCAGCCATTCCACCCTTCTTGCCTATCCTAGCATAGAAGTCTTCGCCATGTCTTTCATAATTGGTATTACGTGCTTTAGTACCACCAGCTTTTGTACCACTCATTTATTTTTCCTCCATAAATTCTATTAAATCTTCTTTCTTTTCTTCACTAACTGCTTCCAGCTTATTGAGTTTTTGCCTCACCTCAAACATAGCTTTTACTGCGTCTAGTAGTGAATTAAATTCTTTACGATCCAAATCACGTGTTAAATCTGATATAATATCTAAACGCTCTTCCAACTGATCCTTCACAATTTCATGTTTCTTAAATATTCTCATTTTCTGAAACCTCCACTGCTATATTTAATTCAATGGCCTGCTGAACCGTAAGGTTTCCAAAGCGTTCCCTAAAACTACTCATTATAGTTTCTCCTTCACAATGAAGTCTATAGCGTCCTGAAGCCATTTCTTCGCTGTTTCATCTTCTGATATATTAATTAATGTTGTGAGTCTTGAAGTTACTTCATTCTGTCTTCTGAAGTAAGCTCGCCTATAGTCACTATAAGCTTTTTCTATT
>Ga0326512_10001565_pt1 | contig 17452 bp, 12 predicted proteins | sample 1_2617_0518_D_FD_203652 | JGI IMG/M metagenome (GOLD analysis project Ga0326512, IMG submission 203652) | Bovine rumen microbial communities from UC Davis, California, United States - 1_2617_0518 | ecosystem: Host-associated > Mammals > Digestive system > Stomach > Rumen | place: USA... | reverse complement strand
TTAGCGAGGAACTTGCTAATAATCCGTATGATACAAAGTTAATAGAACAAAGGCAGGAGCTGATCAAGTTACAAAGAGAATCCATCCTTAATGCCGAGGACGAGAAGCAAGCTATTGTCGATCTAACCGAAGAAGGTATTAAGAAAGAGCTAGAATATCTCAATGAGCTGATAGATGCATATAAAGACAGCCTTGACGATGCAAAAGATTTGTATGATTACCAGAAGAAGGTAAAGGGTCAAGCGTCTGAGATCACAAAGCTACAGAAGCAGCTAGCGGCGTACGCTGGTGATACTTCAGAGGAGAATAGATCCAGAGTGCAGAAGTTACAAGTCGAACTTGACGAAGCCGTAGAGTCTATGCAAGAGACACAGTACGATAGGTCGATAAGTGCACAGAAAGAACTTCTAGATAATTTCTATAACGACTACGAAGAGCTTTTGAATAGCAGACTTGATAACGTAGATCTGTTAGTATCTGAGACGGTTGACGCTGTTAACGGTAATGCAACTAGTATTAGCGAAACTATAGCAGATCAAGCTGATGTTGTAGGATACACAATTTCTGATGCAGTGACGTCTATTTGGAGCGATGGCGGAGAAGCATCAAACATTGTTACCAAATATGGCGAAACGTTTGCTAGAGAGATAACGAGCGTAAACGATACGTTAAATAATATAGCTGCGTATGTTCACGCTATGGTTGAGAACAGCGATAGAATTGCAGATGCAGATATAGCTGGTACTACTGGGTATACTGCAAAAGTATCAACGAATACGGAAAAGACATCTAAAGTTTCCAGCTCTATGGGCGCTGCTATAAACACTCCTGCTATGGCGCATACGATTCAGCCGAAGAAGTATACAAAAGCAACATCTACAGGAATTGTTAAGGGCGACACTATAAATGCTTCTGGCGCAAAGATATACAACTATGTTGGCGGTACTGCGTCTAATCAGAAGTATGCCGACGATCCAATCTATACAGTAACAAGAGTATCTAGTGGATGGGTACAAGTAAGACATCACAGCATGTCTAATGGCGTTACCGGATGGTTCAAAACTGGAAACGTGAAGAAGTATAAGCTGGGCGGTCTAGTAGATTATACTGGCCTAGCACAAGTAGATGGAACGCCAGACAGGCCAGAATCGTTCCTGAACGCCGACGATACTCGCAATCTGCTTGCGCTTATTGATACATTAAGAAGGATCAAGAATGGCACTGCGTCGATATTCGGTAGCCATACTGGTAATATCATAGAGAGTCTTGGAAGAGTCGCCGAACATCGAAGTGCTAATCGAGAAACAACCATTGGTGATATAAGTTATGAGATTAACATTCCTATCGAACATGTTGAAGACTACGCAGATTTTATGAATAAGATGAGGTCTGACAGGCAGTTCGAGACAATGATTCAAGATATGACAATCGGTCAGGTTGTCGGGAGGAATAAATTAAGTAAGAACAGGTATTCGTGGTGATAATCATGGAGGGGACCTATACTCCCCTCCTGTTTATTTGGAGGAAAGGGTTTGAAAAAGGATAATGTAGAAAATCTTAAGCGGCATATTGAGACGCTTGAAGCTACAGTAGCGAGGCTACAAAGAGAGAACGAAAGGCTTGACTATGAGAATAAGGTGCTCAAGGGTAGAGAGGATTTTGTTCAGGAAATGTATGCCGATTATAGGAAACTTCTAGATGAAACAGCGGAAATAAAAGAAAAGTATTTGTCTGCTATTTCAGAATTTAGTGATATACGCAAAGAGTATACAGGCAGATTCAAGGATTTATTAAAGCAAGTTAAAAGAAAATAAAGGAGGCTCGCACTTTATGTATGCAAGTGATTTTGAGTACGACGGTCACTACCTCAGCGATTTTGGTTTTGTCGTATGCGACTTCGACGGAGCCTCTTCGTATGATGTAATAAGCGCTGGGTCGAAGATAACCTTTAACAAGGTATCAAGAAACAGGGGTAAAAAGTATGGATTAAACGGAACGTCTTATGATGAATGCATTACAGCAACGTTTGATATATGCAAAGATCCATGCTTTGATGATGACGGAACGATAACTAGCGATGAGTACAGGGACTTAATGAGATGGCTGAATCGAAGCAGATTTTTAAAGTTTAGAATGCTCAACGAGCTTGACGATTCCGAAGATGAATTTGATAGAGAGACTTGCTATTTTTATGCGAGTTTTAATATAGAAAAAATAAAAATGTACGACAAGTTGTATGGGCTAAGGCTAACGCTTGAAACAAACGCACCGTTTGGTTTTGCTCTACCGCTATCTTATACGCTTAGTTTTGATGGCTCCGACGCAGAAGGTACATTATACGATATGTCAGACGAGATAGGATATACATATCCAAATATGACAATCAATGTAATGGGCGACGGCGATCTTACTGTGTACAACGATATGACAGACTGCACATTTTATATTTCAGATTGTACAAACGGAGAAGTAATAACAGTTAATGGAGAAACAATGGTTATAGAAACAACATCACAGGATCATGATTTAGGTGAATGTTTCAATTTTGAATTCTTGAGTATTGGTAACACAGTAGACAACAGAGAGAATCATATAACCGCATCTATTCCGTGCGAGATTGAAATAACATACTCTCCTATTATCAAAGAAACACCGTAAAGGAGATATGTGCAATGGCTATCAATATTAAATTTGATTCTGAACATAATGTCATACAGCCAAAAATAACACTGGCAAGAAGAAGCGGCAGGAGAATCGCAAACGTACCAGCGTACAATATCAATATTACGAAGTCATTTAATTCATATGCAGAGCTTAGCTTCGATGTAAGTAAATATGATAACGGAGATGAATATAAGTACTGGGACGCCATAAAAGACTTGCGACTTGTGTTTGTAAAAGACTGGAATATGTATTTTGAAATACAGGTTCAAGTTGATGAATCTAACGAGACGATAAAACACGTAAGCGGCAGGACACTTGGCGAGAGCGAGTTATCGCAGGTTAATCTGTATGATATAGAGATTAATACAGAAAGTGATATCGCTAGGGAAGACTACTCTCCTACCGTGCTATATAACGAAGACAATGCGGACGCTTCTCTGTTAAACAGGATTCTTTCTAAGGCACCGCATTATTCTATTGGACATGTTGATAACAGTATCAAGAATATACAAAGAACGTTTACATTTAACGACAAGTCTATATATGATGCATTTTCTGAAATATCGGAAGAGATAAATTGTCTCTTTGTGATTAATTCTGGAATGGTAAATAATGTGCCAGCTAGAATAGTTAATGTATATGATTTAGAACCACACTGCACATCGTGTTGGGAAAGAGGTCCATTTGATGTTACAGATGATAATGGAAACGTTATAGGCGAAATATCATCTCCTATTAGTCCGAAACATTTGAGATGCAAGAAATGTGGAGAGAGCACAATTAGTCTGGGATACGGCAAGAGCACGCCGATATTTGTGTCGGTTGAGAATCTGGCAAGCAATATACAGTATGACACCGATGTTGATTCTGTTAAGAACTGTTTCAAGCTAGAGGCCGGAGACGATTTGATGACTGCTACTATTAGGAACATCAATCCTAATGGCTCGTCGTATATATGGCACATATCTGATGAGATGAAAGAAGATATGTCAGATGCGCTTGTGGACAGAATAAATTCGTACGACGAAAGCTATGATTATTATATGAATAGCTTTACACCTAGTGTAGATGAGGAATTACTAGCAAGATATAACAGTCTTGTTGAGAAATATCAGGCGTACAATCCAGACATTAAACAGTTTGATACGGAAAAGAAAGGCTTTTCAAATCTGGTTCAGGCGTTCTACGACAATATGGATTTTGAGTCGTATCTTGAGAGTGTATTTATGCCAGCGCCTGAGATGCCAGATATAGGCGCAGATGTTCAGGCTGCAAAGTTAACAAGTTCGTCTATAGGTGTCGCCGCTGTATCAAATCTAAGAACATGTTCTACCTATACGGCAACAGCTTCTGTATTATCTGTGGCAAAAACGTTAATAGACGCTGGGTACTCTGTTAAAGCAGCTACAAGTCAATATGCTGATAATACGTGGACTGGAACTCTTACAGTAACAAATAATTCAGATTCAGAAGATACGGCTTCGACTGGATCAATTACAGTAAATATAGTTGATGATTATCAGGTATATGTGCGTCAAAGCATCGACAAGCAACTCAATAGTAGGTCTGACGAATATGCAGATATGATTACTGTATTTTCGTATGATAACGATAGGTTCGCACAGGAGTTACAGAGATACTGTGTGTCTGAGCTTGAAATATTTCATGATAGTTGCCAAGCTGTACTCGATATATTAATTAAGCAGGGCGCATCTAGTATAGGTACGTTCTACGACAATTATTATGCTAAGCTCGGTTTAATAGATGCAGAATTAATGAATAGAAATTCTGAAGTCGCAACAATAAGGGAGATGCAAGCTGTTATCAGAGAAATGTTTGACTCTGTTAGAAGCGCATTAAATTTTGAAACGTACCTCGGTACGGATCTATGGCACGAATTTGTTGCCTATAGGCGTGAAGATACATATTCAAATGGCAATTTTATTTCTGACGGTTTAGATAACGCCGATATAGTTAAAAGGGCGTTAGAGTTTATGGAAATTGCTAGGAAGGATATATATAGATCCTCTACCCTGCAACATTCAATCACAGCTAACATTGCCGATCTACTTACTATGGAAGAGTTTCTTCCTATAGTAGATTATTTTGAGGATGGCAACTGGATTCACATAAAAGTAGACGACAAGGTATATAGGTTAAGGCTTATAGAATATAGCGTGTCGTTTGAAAATAATGATATCGAGGTAAAGTTTTCTGATGTGATAGAATCGAACGGCTCTGTATCTGACCTTGAGTCAATTGTTGGCCAGATGAAATCAATATCATCTTCGTATGATTTCGTTGCAAGACAGGCCGCTCTTGGTAACAAGGGAAATGAGACAGTAAAGGATTGGATTCAGAATGGGTTAGACACAACATCAGCTAAAATTATAAACTCTGCGGATAACCAGTCTCAAGAGTGGGGCCCACACGGGATGTTGTTTAAGCAGAAAGATCCAATGTTAGATATGGATACGGGCGAACAGTTAAAGATTGTAAATTCAACTATAGCAATTACTGATAATAACTGGGAGACTGTTAAGACTGCTATCGGCAAATTTTATTATATTGATCCAGAGACAGGCGAGTATGTACAGGCTTACGGTATTAATGGCGAGGTACTCGTCGGTAAGCTAATATTGGGTCAAGAACTCGGTATATATAGCGAATCTCAGTCTATGAAGTTTAATAATGACGGTCTTGAAATTACAAATGGTACTAACACTTTTAAGGTGAACCCGAACGACCTTTCAAATATGTTTGTGTTGTTGAACGATGAAGATAAGGTACTTTACACAGACGCGTCAGGTAACACCGTATATAAAGGAAGTGTTATTGTAGAAGGCGATAATGTGTCAGTATCTATCGATCCAAACTCGGATAGTGTATTTCGCATATATACAGTTAATGGAGATGTGATCTCCGTTGATGGTCTTGGCAATGCACATTTTAGCGGTTCTATAAGCTCTAACGATGCAAAAATTGGTAACGACACAAAATATATAAGTTATAAAAACGGGAATCTTGAAGTACGTGCTGATTCGGTATCAATCGGCGGAAATGATGTGTCTATGTCGATAGCTAATGCACAGGAAGAAGGTTCGAAATATGCAACGAATTACCTTTACTATAGTCCTGCAAGAGGATTGGTAGTATCAGATTCTGCGCCGAGTAGCGATGATGATGTCGACGATTTAGATTCGTTCAATAGTAGAGTGACAGCTGATGGGTTTGATATCTATGAGGACGGGTTGAATAGGATTGCTCATTTTGGTCAGAGAACAATTCTTGGTCGAAATGGATCAGCTCAGCAAATAGTAGACGGTACGTCGCTTGTGTTTACAACTAAAGATGGTGAGGATATATTTGCAATAAGAAATGACGTGACTGGCGTTGGATATGTGTCAGAGGATGTAATTAAACTATCTGACTATTATTCATACTTGAAAGATGACGGGACGATAGATAAAACTGAGCTAGCTGATATTTTAGCTTCTTACTCAAGGAATAAGTCGATAACATCATCACCATACGATTATGTGTCTGCCGCGTATAATACTAGGCTTGAACTTAAGTTGTTTGGATATGCGTATATAGAAGTTACGCACGAAGAAGAAGACCCGGAAGAAGATGATAGCACAGAAAACGAATCACAAGAAAGTACGTCAAGTACATATACAGAAATAGTAAAAACAAATGAATACAAATGGATCATTAATCTAGGTCATGATGTTACGTATAATAATGGTGTTATGACGGCGAGCACAATAACTGATTATGATTGGACTAATTTCTATGGGCCTGTAGATATGTTTGCAGAAAGTTTTCCAGATGGTTCCAAAAACCATGAGCTGTTTATACAGTACACACTCAGATATAATATGACTGATGTGCAGATGACACTAGGTTCCAGAAGCGACGAGTCCACCATTGGCACGCGCTCTGTATCAATAGGAAGTGATAATACGGCGTCAGGTACAGGGTCAGTTGCAATAGGAAAAGATATAACCGTCGTAGACGATTATTCCGTTATTGTTGGTGAGAAAAACTCACCTATAGTATATGCTGATACAGGAAACAATATACCAACAGCGTTTGCCGTAGGAACTAACGGGAGTACACCATTTGCTGTTTTAAAAGATGGTAATATCATAATGTCGAAGGTAAATAGCGGTGAAGTTGCACAGCGCACATATAATGCTACTACGCGAACTGACGTTAGAGTTGATTTTCAATCAGAGTATCCAACGCCGCCGTTTATATTTCTGACGCTTAACGAAAATAATATACCGAACAATAAAACTGATATAACAGGATACGGCAATATTCAAATATATAAGAAAGTAGTTGATACAAAGGGTTTTACTGCAACGGTTGTAAACGGATCAACTAAGGCTCATACTTTTAGTTTTAGTTGGTTTGCAATTAGTACGATGTAATTTTACATAATATTATTAAAAATGGTGTGACTGGCGTGAGCCGGTCATTTTTAGAATGGGTGGTTTTATGGATATACATGTTGGCGTAATACAGCAGAAATTAAAGATACCAACTAATCAAAGAAAAGTTGCGAATGGTTCTCATAGTTTCGTCAGATTTGTATTCTATACGGATGACAATTGGAGACATCTGACCAAACATGCGGTGTTTGCTCAGAACGAAGCGTCGTATGATATAGTGCTAGACGAAAACAATTCAGTTTATATGCCAGACGGTATTACAAATGGAGTTTTTACAATTGCACTTTTAGGTCTTGGAGACAATATTACCGCAACAACCAATCATATTAATATGTTATGCATTTAATATATTGCAATGATTGACTTAGACTGAACAGCAAAATATTGATTCATATATATATTTAATGCGAGGGATTATGGATATTCATGTAAATGTAATAGGACAAAAACTCAGGTTAGTCCGAAACTATAAGAATTTCATAGACGGCTCGAATAGGTTTATTAAATTTATATTTGACCTAGACAGCGGCTGGGACGGACTTATGAGTTATGCGCAGTTTACACAGGATGGTAATTCATACAATGTATATTTAGATGAAGAAAATTCTGTGTTTATGCCTCCCGAAATTAAAGTCGGAAAATGTACGATGACATTAAGTGGTACGGGAGACGGTGTCATAGCGACTACCGATTTTGTCACTTTGACTATCTTAAAGAATATTTTAACCTCTGGTGAAGAAAGCACTGAAATAACTGAGTCTCTATATGAACAACTTATAGATAAAATTAATGCTACTAGTAAGGATATTGACGAGATAGAAGCGGAAATGGAAGATTACGTTTCTGAAATACAAGGGAAAATAGATGCTGAAGCAGCTGCTAGAGCCCGTAATGACAATATGCTAAATAGTAGAATAGACACATTTATGACTCTACCAGAGGGAACTACAACGAGAGATGCTGAAATTATAGACGCTAGAATTGGATACGACGGAACGATGTATGCGACCGTTGGTAGCGCAATAAGAACACAGGTCTCTGATACTAACAATAGGGTCGATGAGAATAGCGGTGATATACAAGAAGTAAGCTCTCTCGTCGATGAGCTTTCAAGTGCATTAACATATAAAGTTGATGGAGCTTATGTAGAAGAAGGAGTCGCATATTTTACATGCGGCGATGAAGTGCTGTTTTCAATCACAGGAATTGGAGGCGGCGGTGGAGGCGGCGGTTCGAGCGGAAATAATGCTGTTCTGACCGTCAATAACACGACTGGTTGGCTTGCAAAGACAATTAGTTATGGACAGAGAGTCGCTATATCTTTGAACTGGTCTTCTCTTGAGGACGAGATGCCGACCGGTGATGGAACATTACAAGTTATAGCGAATGGTTCTTCTGTCCGCACAATGAATATTTCTCAGGGCGATGTAACTGTTGATATAACGAACTACATAAATGTTGGTTCTAATGCGATTAGGATTAGGGTTACAGACATTTATGGAAATATGAGAAATATCTCATTTAATATTAAAGCGGCAATGCTTACTATTACAAGTAACTTTGATGCTAGTGTTATATTTAGTGCAAATAATCCAATTGACTATACGTATACTCCGAATGGCGCAATGGATAAGACCGTACACTTTATAGTTGACGGACGAGAAATAGGCACTGCCGTAGTAACAACATCTGGTAGACAACAGACACAGAGGCTTGGGATATTATCTCATGGCGACCATATTCTTGAAGCCTATTTTACTGCTGAAGTAGATGGCGAAGAGGTAGTTTCAAATACACTACATTATAGCCTTTCTGTTGTTGACCCAGAATCTAACACACCGATTATCTCATCTCAATTTAACACCACATCTGCTGCACAATACACAGTATTATCAATTCCATATCGTGTATATACACCCAATTCACTTACATCTGATATTAAGCTAATAGCAAATAATGTCGAAGTATCTTCTATCACTGTCGATAGAACAGAACATTCTTGGGCGTATAGAGCAGATGAAGCAGGGACATTGACATTAAAAATTCAGTCTGGTGTTACTACCAAAACAATTACAATTACTATCGAGGAAGCAGATATTGACATCCAGCCAGAAGAAAACAACCTTATGTTATACCTAAGTAGCTACGGTAGGTCTAACGCAGAGGCGAATCCTGGCGTCTGGCGTGATGAGGACAGAAATATATCTGCATCTATGACTGGATTTAACTTCGTATCTGATGGTTGGATTAAAGACTCAGATGGTAATACAGCACTTAGAGTGGTTGGTGATGCTAGGGTTACAATACCTTATAAACCATTTGCATCTGACTTTAGAGGAACTGGTAAAACAATTGAAGTTGAATTTGCCACAAGAGATATTCTTGATTATGATGCGGTGATAATGTCTTGTATGAGTGGTAACGTAGGATTTCAAATTACGACTCAAAGAGCGACGCTTAAATCTGAACAGTCTATTATATCTACACAATTTAAAGAGGATGAGCACGTAACGATCTCGTTTATCGTAGAAAAACGAAGCGAGAACAGATTAATCTTTATTGCAATTAATGGTATTATTTCTGGCGTTATTCAGTATCCAAACGACGATGACTTCTCTCAGAGGAATCCGGTTAATATCACAATAGGTGCAGACGGTTGTGCTACAGATATTTATCACATTAGAGTGTATGATAATGACTTAACAAGATATCAGATGCTCAATAACTGGATTGCGGATACTTTAGACGGCGCGCTTATGAAGGAAAGATATGATCATAACAACATCTATGATGAATATGGTCAGGTTGTTATTTCTAAGCTACCTAAGGATTTACCGTACTTTATTCTTAATGCACCTGAGTTACCTCAATACAAGGGTGATAAGAAAGTTATTACTGGGTCTTATGTTGATCCTCAATTTAATAGTAGGAGTTTCACATTTGAAGGTTGTCAGATAAATGTACAGGGTACATCTTCTGCTCCGTATGCCAGAAAGAACTATGATATGCAGTTTAAGAAGGGTTTTGAGATGGCTAATGGCGGTCACGCGGATAATTATGCTCTTGCCCCTTCTGTGATACCATTTAACCGTTTCGTTCTTAAAGCAGACGTTGCGTCCTCTGAAGGTGCTAACAACGTTGAGTTGGTTAAGTTATATAACGACGCTACGCCATTTAAGAGGCGCGAACAAGAGGATAACCCGCTTGTTCGTCAGGGTATTTATGGCTTCCCGATTGCGGTGTTCTGGCATAATACAGACACAAACGAGACCACATTCCTTGGGAAGTATAATTTCAACTTACCGAAACGCGCTCCGGGTCCTTATGGTTATAGCGGTAATATGGAATCATGGGAATTCCAGAACAACACATCAGATCTGATGTTGTTCTTAACTGATTACTTCGATGAAACTATGTACACTGATCCTACAACCGGAGACAGTAAGGAACTGTGGAAATATGATTATGAAGCAAGGTTCCCAGAGGATACATGGAGTGACTATTCGAAGTTACAGGAACTTCAGTCGTTTGTGTATTCGACTTATAGAGCGAACGCTACCGGTAATGCTTTGCCAGCTCCGGTGACTTATGAAAAGGTAACTTATACTAACGATACAGCAGACTATAGGCTTGCTAAGTTTAGAGCTGAATTTGGTAAGTATGCTGAAGTTAGTTCATTTATCTTCTACTATATCTTCACAGAACTGTTTCTAATGGTTGACTCTCGTGCCAAGAACTTATTTATAGGTTTCAGCGGTTCTGATACGACTGGACTCACGGCTATCGATCGTAAGGCTGTGGCTGAACCATATGATATGGATACGGCTATTGGTACAAATAATGAAGGGTCACTTGTATTTGGATACAGTCTTGAAGACACTGACCATCTTGAAGGCGCTGATGTCTTTAACGGTCAGAATAGTGTACTGTGGTGCAATATCCGTGATGCGTTCCCAGCAGAGATTGTTACCATGTATCAGAATCTTCGTTCAACTGGTATTTTATCTTATCCTGTCGTCGAACAGCGATTTGAAGATCACCAGTCAAAATGGCCTGAGGCTCTGTTTAATGAGGACTCTCATTTTAAGTATATTGCTCCTCTTATCGACCCGGATCCGGGTAAAGAGCCAACTGATGTATATTTACCTATGCTTCAAGGCAGTAAAGCCGAGCAGCGTAAATGGTGGCTCTATAACAGATTCCGTTATATGGACTCCAAGTGGAATGCTGGCGATGCGCTGAGTGAAGTTATTCAGCTCAGAGGCTATGCTAAGTCCAACATCACAGTCACGCCGTACGCCGATATTTACCCGACAGTCAAGTACGGCTCATACCTTGTTGCTGAGAGAGGACAGCACGGTGTTCCTACCGAGCTTGTGTGCCCTCTTGACAACGTAAACGATACTGAAATTTATATTTATTCCGCTCCTCAGCTTGCCTTTGTTGGCGACCTGAGCGGTCTGAAAGTCGGCTTTGCAGATTTCAGTAAGGCTACGAAACTTCAGGCCATTGTTGTCGGAAGTAATGCGGCGGGATACACAAACCCGAATCTGACTGGCCTGTCTGCTCCTGCATCAACACTGCTCGGACTGGTCGATGCCCGTAACTGTACGGCTCTGACCGGTACTGTTGATCTGTCGCAGGCAAGCAACATCGAAACGGTATATTTGGACGGGACTGCTGTGACAGCGGTCAGTCTGCCTGTCGGTGGCATCCTCAAGACATTGCATTTGCCGGGAACTGTCACGAACCTGACAGTTAGGAATCAGCCGGGAATCACTGAGTTCGTCATGCCGACCTACAACAACATCACAACCCTTCGTGTAGAGAATTGCGGAAGCGGTATCCCGATTCTTGATATTCTTGATAACATCGAGGCCGGTAGCCGTGTACGAATCATCGGCTTCACGCTGACCGTTTCAAGCACAGATGACGTGGAAGACTTTTACGATTACCTTGACACTATGCGTGGTCTGGACGAGTATGGCGGCAACCTGGATAAGGCAGTGGTGAGTGGCACAATCACAGGTCTGAACTCTGTAACTGGCGCTTGGCTTGCTGAGATGCAGGCTAGATACCCCGATGTCAGGATCACCTATAACCACATTACATCAGAACTGAAGTATTACAACTACGATGGTTCTGAGCTTCTGCATACAGAAACTATCAATGACGGCGGCAATGGTACATATTCTGGCACTCCTACACGGGCAGCGACAGCAGAGAAGATTTACACCTTTACTGGCTGGAATAAGGCTACAAACCAGACCACAGGTGATCCAAATGCTACAAAGGCTGTAACTGCCGACAGAAGTGTTTACGCCGCATATTCCGAGACCATTCAGACTTACACAGTCGTATGGAAGAACGGTTCAACTACGCTGAGGACAGACACTAATGTGGCATACGGCACGACTCCTGTTTGGGGTCAGGCGATGCCTACGAGCGATGGACAGACTGCTACTGGTTGGACGCCTAACGTCGGACCTATCACAGGTAACACGACGTATTCAGCCGTATATTTGCCGATGTATAACGTGAACTTCTATAACGGGACCACACTGCTTCAGACGGTTAAGGTTGTACAAGGTGGAAACGCTGTGTACACTGGTGCAACACCTACCAAGACAGGAGTTGACGATCCTGAGAAGTATGAATTCCTTAAATGGAATCCGGAGCCCACGAATGTACAGGCGGCTATGGACGTATATGCGGTGTTTAAGTACAACGGATATTTGTCTTATAAGCTGATTGACAGGACGCTCGAAGGCGAGTACGAGAATGGCAGAGTCGAGAACGTTGGCATTAGTGCATTTAGCAACTGCACCAAACTCACTTCGGTGAAACTGCCGGCAGCCACTAGTATTGGTAATAGCGCATTTAGTAGTTGCGGCAAACTAACTTCTATAGAAATACCGGCAGCCATTAGTATTGGCTATTATGCATTCTACAACTGCACCAATCTCGCTTCGGTGAAACTGCCGGCAGCCACTAGTATTGGCATTAGTGCATTTAGCAACTGCACCAAACTCACTTCGGTGAAACTGCCGGCAGCCACTAGTATTGGTAATAGCGCATTTAGTAGTTGCGGCAAACTAACTTCTATAGAATTACCGGCAGCCATTAGTATTGGCAATTATGCGTTTAACAACTGTTCTAAATTAACTGACATCTATTTGTCAGTTAAAGAGGGAGAGATCAGCGGAGCTCCCTGGGGCGCTATCAACGCAACAATTCACTATGAGTACGATTTCGGAGGTAACTAATGACGAACACAATCGATATAATTGGTGACGACGCACTCATTGATCAACTTATAAGAAAAACAATTACTGAATTAGAAGATGATACGATACTTAGTATTGGCGAAGATGCGTTTAGCAACTGCACCAATCTCGCTTCGATAAGTTTACCGGCAGCCATTCGTATTGGCGAAGATGCATTCTACGACTGCACCAATCTCACTTCGATAAGTCTACCGGCAGCCATTCGTATTGGCGTTGGTGCATTTAGAACTTGCACCAATCTCACTTCGATAAGTCTACCAGCAGCTACTAGTATTGGTAAAGATGCATTCTACGACTGCACCAATCTCACTTCGATAAGTCTACCAGCAGCTACTAGTATTGGTAAAAGCGCATTTAGTAGTTGCGGCAAACTAACTTCTATAGAATTACCGGCAGCCATTAGTATTAGCGAAGGTGCATTCTACAACTGCACCAATCTCGCTTCGGTGAAACTGCCGGCAGCCACTAGTATTGGCGATTATGTATTTAGAACTTGCACCAATCTCACTTCGATAAGTCTACCAGCAGCTACTAGTATTGGCGATTATGCATTCTACAACTGCACCAATCTCGCTTCGGTGAAACTGCCGGCAGCCACTAGTATTGGCGATTATGCATTTAGTAGTTGCGGCAAACTAACTTCTATAGAATTACCGGCAGCCATTAGTATTGGCGAAGATGCATTCTACGACTGCACCGATCTCGCTTCGATAAGTCTGCCAGCAGCTACTAGTATTGGCGTTGGTGCATTTAGAACTTGCACCAATCTCACTTCGATAAGTCTACCAGCAGCCACTAGTATTGGTAAAAGCGCATTTAGTAGTTGCGAAAAGCTCACCGATATTTACCTTCCAAGCGATGCATCGACCTATTCTAACGCTCCCTGGGGCGCTAAAAACGCAACGATCCATTACAACTACGACTTCTCACAGGACGGAGGTGAGTAAATGACGATCATTCAGCTGTACAAGTACAAGGAGGGCGGCGCCACTGTCGTATCTCCTAGAGACCCTGGCGTAGCATATGAACCTATGTTTCGCCTGATTGCCGAAGAAGGCAAAGAGATTACGGACGGAACGACTGTAACCACCTGCATCGATGTCGAGTCTACCGAAGGCTGGAGGGAATATGACCCCAATGCTTCAGACGACTATGCCACCGCCGGTAAAATCCTGCTTGGGGAGGAAGAGTAATGAGCATTGTCGAACGTGCCCGAGAACTCCGCAAACAGATCGAGACGAATGCTGCAACGATGGACGACGAGAGTGCCGCCCAGTACACGGAGCTGTTCCCTGCTTGGTCGGGGGACGGTGTTCCGTACACTGTAGGCGAGCGTGTGCGTTATGAGGGAATCTTGTACAAGGTTCTTCAGGACCACACATCGCAGGCCGCTTGGACTCCTACGGATGCACCGTCCCTGTTCGCAAAGGTTCTCATACCTGATCCTGATGTTATTCCCGACTGGGAGCAGCCCGATTCAACCAATGCCTATATGAAGGGCGATAAGGTTCGCTTCGAAGGGAAAGTCTATGAAAGCCTGATTGATAATAATGTATGGTCGCCAGCCGCATATCCTGCTGGATGGAAAGAAATTATAGAATGAGTTTCATTTTCTATAATCCAAATCCAGATGGTAAGTTTGTTGGCGATTGTGTTATAAGGGCTGTTTCAAGATTAATGCATCAAGGTTGGGACACAACATATTATGAATTATGCGAGCTGGGCCGCGCAATGCGTGATATGCCTAGCTCAGATATAGTATGGGGCGAGTATCTGTATCAACATGGATTTAGAAAGCATGTGATACCAGATACATGCCCCTTTTGTTATACAATTAAAGATTTCTGCCTAGATTATCCTATAGGCAATTTTTTATTAAAAACTTCTGGTCACGTTGTCGCTGTAGTAAATGGTAACTACTACGACACATCCGACTCTGGAAACGAAGTACCAATTTATTTTTGGGGAAAGTGAGAGTATAAATGAACAATTCAAATCTGAATATGGGAGTTCCGAATCAGGGTCCTTCTCAGGTGTATAACGCACCTCAGAGTATTCCTGTAATTGTATTAGACGATATATCACAAGCTGGTAGTTACCAAGTTAATCCTGGTGGCTCTACCCTCTTCTTAAATTTTGCTATGACTGAGATGCGAATGAGAGCAAGAGATACGAGCGGTTTTCCTCTTCCAGACAGAACTTGGACTATTAAAGAAACTACACCACAGCCACAACAGGCTAATATAGGGAACTATGCAACGAAAGAAGAAGTGTCTGCTATTAATGATAAGCTAGACAAACTTTTAGAAATGATGAAATAAGGGGATTTGAATATGGAACAAAATTTTACTCAACAACTACAGTCGTTTATTAATGCGGCTCAACAAAGATTCGGGAATAATCTCGATCCATCTACGTTAGTTAGAAGCATGATTGGAAACAGTTGCTCTTCTCCTAGGCAAGCTCTTGAAATGATGTTTAAGACCGGTCGAATATCACAAGAGCAGTTCAACATGTATTCAAGAATGCTTTGACTATATATATAACATATTAACCTTTTAGACTCAAATTGGGAGGAAACAAGATATGAGTTTAAGTGAAAGCGGTCTTAGCGCAAGTGATGTTCTCGCTCTGACAAATGGCAACAACGACGGTTTCGGCGGCGGCTTCGGTGGAGGCTGGTGGCTGATTCTCTTCATCCTTCTTCTTACAGGCGGCTTCGGACGCGGCTGGGGATTTGGTGGGGGAAATGGTGATTCTGGTTCTGGCGTGGCCAGTATGGCAGTGCCTTATATGCTCGGCAATTCTTACAATGCTGATGTGCAGAGAGGCTTTGACCAGTCCGCAGTTATCACCGCTCTTGGTAATCTGTCTACCGCTATTTCTAGCGGTTTTGCTAATCAGTCCGTAGACGCTTGCAATAAGGCAATGACGATGATGCAAGGCATGAATGATATTCAGGCTCAGATGGCAAATGATCGTTTTAACACAATTACCACATTAAATGGTGGGCATAACGCAATTCTTCAGCAGATGAGTACATACGAAATGGCTCGTCAGCAGTGCTGCTGTGACAATAAGGCCGCTATCGCAGACCTTAAGTATACCGTCGCTACAGAGAATTGCGCAGATAGAACCGCTCTTGATAACGCCGTTTGGACAATCGGTCAAAAGATCGATGCTGGCTTCAATAGCATGATGGAACAGAGGTATCAAGATAAGATTGATGCTAAGAACGAACAGATTGCTAATCTCCAGAGACAGCTTACTGCTCAGGAGCTTGCTGCATCTCAGGCTAATCAGACTCAACAGTTATATGCAAACAATCAGGCCCAGACAGACAGGATTATGGACTTCATCAATCCTGGATATGCAAGACCATTCTATGGTAATGGATTTGGAAACTGGGGTGGATGCGGCTGCCAGACCTGTGCTTCCTAAGAAAGGAGGTACATATGGCTGAATATACAAATAGCGTTGATCAGGTTGTTCAGCCTGGTGGCGTTGTTACATTTAATGTGGTGGTCGAAGGATGCCCTAGAGGATTTGTAAGGCACCGTAATGGAACAGGTTCGTTCCTATTATCAGGTGTAAATTGTTGCAGATGCAATCCTAAATATGGAGTCAAGTTTGGTGCAAACATTGGAGTACCTACCGGCGAAACTGTAGGCTCAGTGTCTTTAGCTATCGCTATTGATGGGTCGGCAGATAGTTCTACCGTTATGACGGTTACTCCGGCGGCAGTCGAAGAGCTCTTCAATGTTAGTAGGGAAGCCGAACTAGAGATTTGGAATGGATGTTGTGAGACAGTTGCTATTCAGAACGTCGGAACTATTCCGGTGACTGTCAATGCTCCTTTGATTTCTATTAAGAGAGGGTAATTATGGAAATTAGAGTTTACATGGACGCCCTTGAGGTTATTGAAAAAGAAATTAAGGGCATCACAAAGAAAGAATCTATTACACCAGCAGAGCTGGCTAATCTCAAAGAAGCGCTTTGCGCAGCAGAGAAAATTATTGATATCGTTGGCGAACTTCCTAA
>Ga0326512_10001564_pt1 | contig 17453 bp, 11 predicted proteins | sample 1_2617_0518_D_FD_203652 | JGI IMG/M metagenome (GOLD analysis project Ga0326512, IMG submission 203652) | Bovine rumen microbial communities from UC Davis, California, United States - 1_2617_0518 | ecosystem: Host-associated > Mammals > Digestive system > Stomach > Rumen | place: USA... | reverse complement strand
TCATCTGCAGATTGTTCCAACGTCCTTTTTGTACGCTGCACGATGTACATGCGTGATATACTAAACGGCAGAAAATCCATTTCTCACGCTTCGTCTTCAGTATAGCCTTCTTTTCGGCAATGTCTTTTTCAATGCCCATAGCATGCATCACCTCACGACGGCTCATGTTAGGATTGGCCTCTTCTGAAATTATATAGTCAAGCCCCTTTCCAAAACGTCTTTTTATTTTTTCTCTGATCTTTTTGTTTAACCTTCTGCTGTTTCTTTTTCTTAAGAGCAACAGCCTTATTGCAACTATGCCTAACAATGATGCTGTTGTGTTAATGGCGGCGATTCTTACTTCTATTGGGTAACCCTGAAACATGTTAATGAAATATGTTACATAATAAGTACCATATGCCATTAACAAATTAAATAGGTATGTAATCCAAGAAGTCGTGTACATTAGATTCTAGTTAGTTTTTACAATAGCGAGTACAAAAGTATAACTTTTTTCCGTATTATCCAAATTTTTTTCAATTCTTTTTGTCTTTTTTGTTAAAAGAGCAAAACAAATTGGATTTTATCTGGATAATTCCTTGTCGCGTTTCTCAACTGCATCATAGAATTTGTTCTGAGCATCAAAAATTCTTTGATAATCTTCCGCTGACAGATTCTTTTTATGGCCTATTCTGTTTTGTAAGTCTTTTACATCATCTTGCACATCAAAAGTAATCCTGGCCAATTTCTGTTTGGTCAAAGCTTCTCCAACTTTGTCTGTGCCGTCCTCGTAAATCTCTATGTAATCGTCAGCAGATGATGAACATGCCGTAAGAACCAGCGCAACAACTGCCAATGCTAAGTGCTTTCCTATTATTATATACAATCTTTTCATTTGTTATCCGTACTAAAAACAGGCGCAAAAGTACAAAAAATATTTGAATTTGCAAAAAAAATATCAAAAAAAGGTAGAAAAAACATTTTTGCGGAGGGACTTTTTTTGTTTTCTGATGGGGGGATTTTCTCTTCCTCCCCGATGGAAAATAATTTTTCCCTAGGGGAATTTTATGTTCAAGGCCCTTGAACATATGTTTCAGGCCCTTGTACAGTAGTTTACAGCCCTTGGACAGGTGTTTCAGCCCCTTGAACATAAATTTCCCTTAGGGGAAAATATTTTTTTACGTAAATAAATTTATTTTTTCTTCTTGTGTAATCAAATTTTTTTGTATCTTTGTGCCTTGATACGCTTAAACATGCAAGACGATGCTGTTGCCATATTATAAGAAAGGAGTCGTGGAAGCTGGCTGCGATGAGGCGGGCAGAGGGTGCCTGGCTGGTAGTGTATATGCTGCTGCCGTGATATTGCCGCCTGACTATCACAACGATATTCTTAATGATTCGAAACAGCTGAGCGAAAAGACTCGCTACCAACTGCGTACAGAGATAGAGCGGGATGCTATAGCGTGGGCAGTAGGCGTCTGTACAGCACAGGAGATAGATGAGATAAACATCTTGCATGCCTCATATCGTGCTATGCACAGAGCCTTGGATCAACTGAATGTGCGACCAGAGTTCCTTATTATTGATGGCAACAAGTTCGACCCATACTATCCTGACGGAGGGATAATGGCGATGCCTCATGCCACTATAGTAAAGGGCGACGGAAAATACCTGTCGATAGCAGCTGCCAGCATATTGGCAAAGACCTATCGTGACGACTATATGGCGCAGCTGGCGGAGGAATATCCGCAGTATGACTGGCTGCAGAACAAAGGCTATCCGACAGAGAAACATAGGGAGGCAATAAAGAAATACGGCCCTACGCCATATCACAGAATGACATTCAGGTTTTGAGGACTCCCATAGGCCCCATAGGCCTTATAAGCCTTATAGGCCCAATAGGAAATAATTTTCAATTATCAATTTTCAATTATCAATTAATAAAAGAACATGAACACTCCATTAGCTTTTTGGTTGGTGCCTATAGCATCTATTGTGGCACTGAGTATGGCGTGGTACTTCTTCCGCCAGATGATGTCGGCAGATGAAGGAACGCCTCGTATGCGTGAAATTGCTGGTCATGTGCGTAGTGGCGCTATGGCTTATCTGAAACAGCAGTACAAAGTCGTTACGATTGTATTCGTAGTGCTTGCTGTAATCTTCTCATTTATGGCTTATGTACTTGAGGTGCAGAATCCTTGGGTGCCATTTGCCTTCCTTACTGGTGGCTTCTTCTCTGGCCTTGCAGGATTCTTCGGAATGAAGACAGCTACTTATGCCAGCGCTCGTACTGCGAATGCAGCCCGCAAGAGTCTTGACGGAGGCTTGAAGATTGCCTTCCGCAGCGGTGCCGTAATGGGCCTTACTGTCGTTGGTCTCGGCTTGCTGGATATTGCAATATGGTTTCTTGTTCTGAGTCATTTCTATCATGGTGACCAGATGGCGCTTATCACTATCACAACGACAATGCTTACCTTCGGAATGGGTGCTTCTACACAGGCTCTCTTCGCTCGTGTGGGTGGCGGCATATATACCAAGGCGGCTGACGTAGGTGCTGACATCGTAGGAAAGGTTGAGGCTGACATTCCAGAGGATGACCCTCGCAATCCTGCTACTATTGCTGATAATGTAGGCGATAATGTAGGCGATGTCGCTGGTATGGGTGCCGACCTGTATGAAAGCTATTGCGGCTCTATTCTTTCTACTGCAGCCCTTGGTGCTACTGCCTTCGCTATGGCTCCTGATATGCAGCTGAAGGCTGTCATCGCTCCTATGCTGATTGCTGCTGTAGGTGTATTCCTCAGTATTATTGGCATCTACCTTGTTCGCACAAAGGAGGGCGCAACAATGAAGGACTTGCTTCATTCGCTCTCTGTAGGCACTAATGTCTCTGCTCTCTTCATAGCAGGTGCTACTTTTGCCATCCTTTATCTGCTTGGCATCGAGAACTGGCTCGGCTTGTCATTCTCTGTCATTACGGGATTGGTGGCTGGTGTGGTAATCGGTCAGGCAACAGAATACTATACTTCTCACAGCTATAAGCCAACCCAGAAGATTTCAGAGGCAGGTCTTACCGGCTCTGCTACTGTTATCATCAAGGGCATCGGAACAGGTATGATTTCTACCTGCATTCCTGTCGTTACCATCGGTGTGGCAATTATGTTGAGCTATCTCTTTGCAAATGGTTTCGATACCGAAATGTCTGCTGCTGCCTTGTCAAAAGGTCTTTATGGCATCGGTATTGCTGCTGTTGGTATGCTCTCAACACTTGGCATCACCCTTGCCACTGACGCTTACGGTCCTATTGCCGACAATGCCGGCGGTAATGCCGAGATGAGTGAGCTGGGCGAGGATGTGCGTCATCGTACCGATGCCCTCGATGCTCTCGGAAATACCACTGCTGCAACAGGAAAGGGCTTTGCTATCGGTTCTGCTGCCTTGACGGCTCTGGCTCTGCTGGCATCTTATATAGAAGAGGTGAAGATTGCAATGGAGCGTACAGGTATGCAGCTTACCAACCTCAAGGGCGAAGTAATCAATGCTGCACAGGCTACTATTCCTGACTTCATGAACTACTTCCAGGTTACCTTGATGAATCCAAAGGTACTCGTCGGCGCCTTCATCGGAGGTATGGCGGCATTCCTGTTCTGTGGTCTCACTATGGAGGCAGTAGGACGTGCTGCACAGAAGATGGTGGAAGAGGTGCGCCGTCAGTTCCGCGAGATAAAGGGTATCCTTGAAGGCAAGGCAACTCCTGACTATGGCTCTTGTGTGGAGATTTCTACTCGTGCTGCACAGGCAGAGATGATATTCCCTTCTCTCCTTGCTATCGCTATTCCTATCGTCGTAGGTTGCGTGCTTGGTGTGGCTGGAGTATTGGGACTTCTCGTAGGCGGTCTTACCTGTGGCTTCACATTGGCTGTCTTTATGGCAAATGCCGGTGGCGCTTGGGATAATGCGAAGAAGATGGTAGAAGAGGGCAACTTCGGAGGCAAGGGCTCTTTTGCCCACAAGGCTACTATCGTAGGTGATACAGTAGGTGACCCGTTCAAAGATACCAGCGGCCCATCACTCAACATCCTCATAAAGCTGATGTCAATGGTCAGCATCGTAATGGCAGGCCTGACAATCGCGTTTGGATAATGCCCCTCCCCAGCCCTCCCGAGGGAGGGGGAAAGGTCGAAGGTCAAAGGTTTTCTCCTCCCCTCGGGGAGGTCGGGAGGGGGCCTCAATGTTCAATGCTCAATGTTCAAAATAAAGGGTGAACCAGCAATAGTTGCTGAGACAAGAGAAAAAATCCTCATGGAGTTCAAAGACCTTGAATTCCATGAGGAAGGTCATATCTATATCCTTAACGGATGTCAGCTTCCCTCTGTCACGCAGTTAGCCCATCGCTTTATCCGTGAGCCGTTTGACGAAGCGTTTCAGGCGATGCGTTATGCAGAACGTCACGGGGAGACTCCTGAATACTGGATAAGACAATGGCGACAGAACTCTTTTCGGGCAACCACTCTTGGCACCAAGACGCACGAGTTTGGCGAGAGCCTGGCATACCTGCGTGCTGGACATCCGGAGATGATAAGGCCCAGCGTTATCAGTCAGTATAGCGAGGAATATAGCTATCTGGCTCCAATACATCCGAAGGAAGAGGCGGTAGAGAAATTCCTTGATGCTTTGCCTCCATCTTATCATCTCGTGCTCAACGAGGCACGCATCTATAGCGGCAAGAATTCAGACGCATCGCGAAACCTTTCTCAGCAGGTCTGCGGCACCTTCGATATGCTATATTATTACGATGGGGGAGGGAAGTCAGAGAAGGCCGGCTTTGTAATCTTCGACTACAAAACCAACAAATGTCTTGAGAGCGAGTTTAACCTCCGCTTTGGAAAATACCTCCGAGAGCCATTTGACGACCTCGTAGAGCAAGACCTCAGCCTTTATACCATCCAGCTGTCGCTCTATGCCCTGATGCTTGAGGATATAGGCCTGAAGGTAATCGATCGCAAACTAATCTGGCTCAAGGAAGACGGCACCTTCGAAAAGAAAACCGTCCCCGACGTAACAGAAAAACTCCGCACCTGCGATTTTGCGGAGTTGTAAAAGATGTAAAGTAATATTGTTTATAAACTCGTCAAAATTTCTATTTCTGTGTGTGCACCAGCCCATACTTCTCTTGCAGGCTGCGGAGGGTGCCGTCATCTTTCATCCGCTGGAGGGTGGTGTTGACAATCTGCATTAGGTTGTCCTGCCCCTTGCGCATCAGGATGCCTATCTCACCGTGAGTGAAGGGCTTGCCGAGAAGCGGTGCTGCCAGACGGCTGTCGGCTTTTACGTAATAGGGGGCTTCCGTTATCTCTGTTATCATCACGTCGCCCTGGCCTTCGGCAATGAGGGTAGGGATGTCTTCGTTTGTCGGATAGACATAGATGGAGGCGTGTGGGAGACTTGCGTAGGCAAACTTCTCGTTAAGGCCGCCCGGATTGACCATCACACGAACCTCAGGCTTGTCGATGTCTGCCAGGGACTGGTAGCGGTCTTTGTCGGCTGCGCGGCAGAGGATGGTCTTGCCGTTTGCCAGATAGCCGTCGCTCATCATCATCTTCTCATTTCGCTCGTCGCTGATGGTGATGCCTCCGATGGCAAAGTCGAAGAGCTGCGGGTCTGCCAGCACGTCGGATGTCAGTTTGGGCCATGAGGTTTTGACGAATGCCACGTTTACGCCAAGGGCTTTTGCTATCTCGCATGCCACCTCGATGTCGAAACCCCAGAAGGTGCCGGTCTGCGACTCAAAGTAGGAGAGGGGGCGATAATCACCGGTGGTGCCGACGAGCAAGGTGCCTCGGTCACGTATCTCGTCAACCTTCTCGGGCGGGGCGTCATTAAGATTTTTATTCGTTTCGCAGCCTGCCAAAACGGAAGTGCTGCACAGGGTGAGAACAAGGGTAAGCAGCCAGAGGGCTTTCTTGATTTTGTATTTCATGTTTCGATGTCGGATTATGGTTTCTGGGTACAAAGGTAAGAAAAAATAACGAAAACCAAAACGAAAACGAAAACTTTTGTGAAATCACTTTACGTATATGACAGGTACAGATAATTGGTCTGGGCGGGATATTCTGCAGCGAGGGTGTCTATCTGGTTTACGAATGGCAGGATGTTGTATTCCTTTCGCCATTGGCGGATTACGAGACCTGCTTTCTCCATGTTGAAGTATTGCTCGAAGCCAAGGGCTCGCGCTATCTGGAAGTCGGAGAATCCATATACCTTCGCATCATAGAGAAGGGTGAGGAATCTCTCTTCTTCAACATATTCCATCATCTCACTTTTGGGCAGGAACTGATACAGCTCCGACAGGTGGGAATACTGTTGCAGGGCGTGGTTGATATCGACGATATGCTTCAGCTTTTGCAAGAACCAACGGTCTATCATCGTGAGCTGGTGTATCTGCTCTATGGTATATCCCATCTGGAGAGCCTGCGCAACCGCAAAGATACGTGTGTCGGTAGGGGAGAGGAGAGAGGTGACAGGTGACAGTTGATAGCTGACAGGTGAAGAGGCTTCTTCTCCCTCCCTTGGGAGGGTAATGGGTGGGGTCGTTTCGTGGTTTCCCACAAATCCGTGCATGCCTTGGCCTATCATTCGCAGGCCTTTCTGGATGGCTTCTTCGAAGGTGCGTCCTATGGCCATCACTTCTCCGACACTCTTCATGGAAGACCCTAACTGGTGGCTTACGCCCTGGAACTTGGTGAGGTCCCAACGTGGTATTTTGCATACCACATAGTCGAGGGCCGGTTCAAAGAATGCTGTTGTTGTCTTTGTGACAGAATTCTTCAGTTCGAAGAGTCCATATCCCAATCCCAATTTTGCTGCCACGAAGGCGAGAGGATAGCCAGTGGCTTTTGATGCGAGGGCAGAGGAACGGCTGAGACGTGCGTTGACCTCGATGACACGATAGTCTTCTGACTCAGGGTCGAGGGCATACTGCACATTACACTCACCCACGATGCCGATATGACGTATTATCTTGATGGCGATGGCGCGCAGCTTATGGTATTCGCTATTGCTGAGTGTCTGACTGGGGGCAACCACAATCGATTCACCAGTATGTATGCCGAGAGGATCGAGGTTCTCCATGTTGCAGACGGTGATGCAGTTGTCGTATTTGTCGCGCACCACCTCATACTCTATCTCCTTCCATCCCTTGAGAGACTTTTCGACAAGCACCTGTGGAGAGAACGAGAATGCTTCTTCTGCCTGCTTGAGCAGCTGCTCTTCATTATCGCAGAAGCCAGATCCAAGTCCTCCGAGGGCGTATGCTGCACGCAGGATAACAGGATAGCCGAGGTCATCAGCAGCCTGCTTCACCTCTTCGACAGTGTTGCATGCCTCACTCTTTATCGTCTTGACATCTATCTCATTGAGACGTTTTACGAACAGGTCACGGTCTTCTGTGTCGATGATGGCCTGAACAGGAGTTCCCATCACCTGCACATTATACTTGCTGAGCACACCCCGCTGGTATAGCTCCACACCACAGTTGAGGGCTGTCTGACCGCCGAATGACAGCAGTATGCCGTCAGGACGTTCTTTGGCAATGATACGCTCTACGAAATCAGCCCTTACGGGTTGGAAATATACTTTGTCGGCTATGCCAGACGATGTCTGGACAGTAGCGATGTTTGGGTTGATGAGGATGGTTTCGATACCTTCCTCTTTGAGGGCTTTCAGGGCTTGAGAACCGCTATAGTCAAATTCTCCTGCCTGACCTATCTTTAGTGCTCCGCTTCCGAGCAGTAAAACCTTTTTTATCATTGAGAATTGAAAATTGAAAATTGAAACTAAATCTGTTTTACAAACTCGTCAAACATCCATTCTGTATCCACTGGGCCTGAGCAGGCTTCTGGATGGAACTGTGCTGAGAACCAGGGATTCGTTTTATGGCGTATGCCTTCGTTGGAGCCGTCATTCATATTTACAAAGAGTGGCTCCCAATCTTCCGGCAGGGTGTTGTCATCTACGGCATATCCGTGGTTCTGGGATGTTATGAAACATTTTGTGGTACCCACCTGCTGCACGGGTTGGTTGTGAGAACGGTGTCCATACTTCAGCTTGTATGTCTTTGCGCCAGCAGCACGGGCCAGCAGCTGGTTACCTAAGCATATTCCCATGCAAGGGCGTACCTGCTCGTTGTTGAGGAACTGTCGGATATGCTGTACTGTCACTTCACAACGCTCAGGGTCGCCAGGACCGTTGGCAAGAAACAGACCGTCAAACTCCAGCTGGTTAAAGTCGTAATCCCATGGCACACGAATCACCTCAACGCCTCGTCTTAACAGACAACGTATGATGTTGGCCTTTACTCCGCAATCGACTAACACTACTCTTTTTAGTTTAGAGTTTAGAGTTGAGAGTTGAGAGTCAGTTGAGAGTTTAGAGTTGTATATTATCACTTCCTTGCAGCAGACCTTCTCTACCCAGTTCACACTGCCGTAGTCTTGGAGGTCATTGCTCCCCTCTCTAGCTGGAGAGGGGCTGGGGGAGAGGCTTATCCTTCCTTTCATTACACCGTGTTCGCGGATTATCTTTGTGAGGCGTCGTGTGTCAATGCCTGTCAGGGCTGGAATTTTTTCTTTCTTCAGCCATGATGCCAATGAGTTTTGGGCATTCCAATGGGAATAGTCGTTGCTATAGTCGGCTACGATGAGTGCTTTGACATGTATCTTGTCGCTCTCCATGAATAGTGGCAGTCCGTTGTCGGCAATCTCTGTTGACGGAACACCATAGTTACCCACAAGGGGATATGTCATCACCAATATCTGCCCAGCATAACTGGGGTCTGTAAGGCTTTCGGGATATCCTGTCATGGCGGTATTGAAGACTACCTCACCAGAGGTATCGCCTTCATAACCAAAACTCTTTCCATAAAAGATGACCCCATTATCTAATATCAACTTTGCGTCATTCATTTGTTATATTGAAACTTGAAACCTAAAACTTGAAACCTGAAACCAAATCAATACGCTTGTTCATGAACTCCCTTTACGGCTCTTCCGCTGGGGTCATTCATATTTTTGAATGCTTCGTCCCATTCCAGGGCTATTGCTGTAGAACATGCTACGCTGGCTTCGCTCGGAACACTTTTGGCGGCAGAGTCACTGGGGAAGTGCTCGGCAAAAATGGAACGATAGTAATACTCCTCTTTGTTCTGTGGAGGATTGATAGGGAAACGTTCTGCAGCATGTGCCATCTGTTCGTCGCTGACGGCCTCAGAGGTAATCTGCTTGAGAGTGTCTATCCATGAATATCCCACACCATCAGAGAACTGCTCCTTCTGGCGCCAAACCACCTCTTCAGGAAGCAGACTGCTGAATGCCTCGCGTACTATCTTCTTCTCCATTACAGAGCCCGGGCACATCTTGGCAGAAGGATTTGTACGCATCGCCACATCAAGGAATTCCTTATCGAGGAAAGGCACTCGTCCTTCCACGCCCCATGCTGACAGACTCTTGTTGGCACGCAGGCAGTCGTAGAGATACAACTTGGAGAGTTTGCGAACAGTCTCCTCATGAAAAGCCTTTGCATCAGGTGCCTTGTGGAAATAGAGGTAGCCACCGAATATCTCGTCAGCCCCTTCTCCGCTAAGCACCATCTTGATGCCCATAGACTTTATGACGCGAGCCAGCAAATACATAGGAGTAGAAGCGCGGACTGTTGTTACGTCGTATGTCTCGATGTAGTAGATGACATCGCGGATGGCATCAAGCCCCTCCTGAATGGTATAGTTTATCTCGTGGTGAACGGTGCCGATATGGTCAGCCACCAGCTTTGCCTTTGCAAGATCAGGAGCCCCTTTCAGTCCTACAGCAAAAGAGTGGAGGCGAGGCCAGTAAGCCTTGGTGCGAGAGTCGTTCTCAATACGCATCTCAGAGTATTTCTCGGCAATAGCAGAGATGACAGAAGAGTCAAGACCACCTGACAACAATACGCCATATGGCACATCAGACATCAGCTGACGTTTTACAGCACTTTCCAAAGCATCATGAATGGCAGAAACAGAGGCATCATTATCCTTAACGGCATCATACTCCATCCAGTCACGCTGGTAGTAAAGTTGAAAGTTGAAAGTTGAAAGTTGAGCGTTGACGGTTGGTGTGTTGTCAATGTTTGTAACGTAATGTCCTGGAAGGAATGGCTCATAATGTTGGCAGAATCCTTCGAGGGCTTTCAGCTCGGAGCCGACATATATTGTTCCGTCGTCATCATAACCTATGTAAAGAGGTATGACACCGATTGGGTCGCGGGCAATGAGGAATTCGTCTTTCTCCTCGTCATAAAGCACAAAGGCGAATATGCCGCTGATGTCTTCAAGGAAGTCGATGCCTTTCTCTTTGTAGAGGGCAAGGATAACCTCGCAGTCGCTCTTTGTCTGGAAATCATATTTGCCAGCATACAGGCGGCGTATCTCCTGATGGTTGTATATCTCACCATTGACAGCCAGCACCTGTTTCCTGTCTGGAGAGTAAAGCGGCTGACCGCCACTCTCGGGGTCAACGATGCTCAATCGTTCATGGGCAAGAATAGCGCTGCCACCACAATATATACCACTCCAGTCAGGACCACGATGACGTATCTTCTGACTCATTTTCAGAGCTTTTTTGCGCAATTCTTGCGTCTGCTCTTTTACATTCAGTATAGCTGTAATTCCACACATATTTTTTAAGAATGAAAGAATGAAAAAAAGAAAGAATGAAAGGATGAAAATTTTTATAGTTGTAATTTAAGTATGTCTTCTACGTAATGTACGAAGGCTTTGTTTACTAATCGGATGCCGCCGGGGGTGGGGTAGTGACCTGTGAAATACCAATTGCCAGGGTGATTGGGACAAGCCTTGTGCAAGCCCTCGATGCTTTGGAAAACTAATTCCACAGGTGTCTGCATATTCTTCGGACGAAGTAACTCTACGATTTTTCTGTTTAATTCGTCAATGCTGAAAGGCGCATAAATCCTGCGTACATGATTGGCTGCCAAAGGATTGCTTTTGCACAGGTTGTATGTCTCGGCAATGAGTTGCTGCATGCCCTGCTCCTGTATCAAAGCTATTGCAGCACGGAAGGCGCAGAGCTCTTCGAGGTGCGACATGTCAATGCCATAATAATCAGGATATCGTATCTGTGGCGAACTGCTGACCATAACAATCTTCTTGGGATGCAGGCGGTCGAGAATCTTCAGGATGCTCTCCTTGAGAGTCGTACCACGCACAATGCTGTCGTCGATGATAACTAAATTGTCTTTTCCAGCTCTTACGGAACCGTATGTTATGTCATATACATGAGCAGCGAGGTCGTTACGCTCATTACCTTCGCTGATGAAGGTGCGCAGCTTTATGTCCTTCCATACGACCTTCTCTGTCCTGACGTCATTATGCGTTTGGCGTACTCCGCCTGTCATGCCATAAAAGGCAATCTCTGCTGTGTTTGGGATATATGAAAACACAGTGTTGCTGACATCGTTGCCGATGGCCTTCATGATGGTTGGCGTCAGTTGCTCTCCCAGGCGTTTGCGCTCCTGATAGATGTCCCCGTCATTACCACGACTGAAGTATATGCGTTCAAAACAACAGGCGCTCAGCTCTTTGGGTTCTATTATCTGCTCTAACTTCATGTCGCCGCTTTTGCGGATGATGATGGATTGTCCCGGAGATAATTCCCTGATGTCGTTTGCAGCAAGGTTAAAGCAGGTCTGAATGACGGGACGTTCAGAAGCAATGACAACGACTTCGTCATCCTGATACCAGAATGCAGGACGTATTCCCCAAGGGTCGCGAATGGCGAACATCTCACCGCTGCCTGTCATACCACACATCACATAGCCCCCATCAAAATGTGGCATCGTGGTGCGTAACACATTTGACATCTCGATATTGTCATCTATGTAACGAGTGATGTCGGCTCCTTCGAGATTCTTGTCTTTTGCGATGTGGAAGAGACGTTCCGCTTCACGATCCAGACGATGGCCCATCAGTTCCAGTGTGATATATGAATCTCCGCACATTCGTGGTGACTGACCCTGGTTGGTGAGAAAGTCGAAAACCTCTTCCATGTTTGTCATGTTGAAGTTGCCACAGATGGCGAGGTTTTTTGCGCGCCAGTTGTTGCGTCGCAGGAATGGGTGCACATACTGCAGGCCGCTTTTGCCCGTCGTTGAATAGCGGAGGTGGCCCATTAAGAGTTGAGAGTTGAGAGTTGAGAGTTGAGAGTTGGGAGTTGAGTCGCTGTCAATCGTTAATTTCCCATCATTGATTCGTTTGAATACTTCTGAAATAGCATTCTTGCCCTCGGCTCTTTCGCGAAACATGTATTCCTGTCCTGCTGGTGTGTCAAGACTTACCCCCGCAATGCCAGCACCCTCCTGACCACGATTGTGCTGCTTCTCCATCATCAGGCATAGCTTCCCCAAGCCGTAACTACGTGTGCCGTACTTACGTTCATAGTACTGCAACGGCTTTAGAAGTCGAATCATTGCTATGCCACATTCATGCTTCAGTTGTTCCATCGATACATGTTTTTATAAAACTCATGAATAGGGGGTGGGGATGCAGAACGGTAGAAGAGTATTCCGGGTGGAACTGTGTACCGATATACCATCGCTTTTCCGGTATCTCTACTATTTCTGCAAGTTTGGTATCAGGATTGATGCCGACACATTTCATGCCTGCTGATTCAAATTCGGAGAGATAATGATTGTTAAATTCATAGCGATGGCGATGCCGTTCCTTGATAGATGATTTTCCGTTGTAAGCCTTGTAGGTTTTGCTACCCTCTCTCAGTTCACAATCGTATGCACCCAGTCGCATTGTGCCACCCATTTCCTTGATGGCTTTCTGTTCTTCCATCAGATCTATGACAGGATGTGTCGTGTTTGCATTCATCTCGCAACTGTTGGCATCTTTGTAACCAAGTACATTCCTTGCAAATTCTATCACCATCATCTGCATGCCCAGACAAATGCCGAAGGTAGGCACATCGTTGTTGCGGCAATATTCTATGGCAGTTATCTTGCCCTCAATGCCGCGTTGGCCAAAACCGGGACAGATTAAGACGCCAGCCATGCCGTTGAGTTTTGATGCTATGTTTTCTGCAGTTATGTATTCGCTGTTCACAAAGTGCAAACGTGTCTTCACGTCATTGTATATGCCAGCAAGGTTGAGGCTTTCGCGAATACTTTTATACGCATCCTGTAAGTCGTATTTGCCAATTAGCGCAATGTTAATTTCGTGTGTGGCATTGCGCTGCTTTTCCAGGAATTTATGCCAAGGTGCCATCTGTGGTGTTTCGCCGACAGGAATGCCTATCTTGCGCAAGATGGCAGCATCGAGACCCTGGCGTTGCATGTTGACAGGCACTTCGTAAATGCTTGGCATGTCTTCGCTCTGTACCACACACTCCAAATCTACATTACAGAACGATGCCACCTTCAGACGCATTGCATCATCAAGGTGGCGTTCTGTGCGGAGCACAAGGATGTCGGGCTGAATACCCATCGACTGCAGTTCCTTTACGGAATGTTGCGTGGGTTTTGTCTTCAGTTCATCAGCCGCTTTCAGGTAAGGCACATACGTCAGGTGCACACACACAGCATCATGCCCCAACTGCCAACGCAACTGGCGGATGGCCTCCATAAACGGCGCACTCTCGATGTCGCCAATGGTACCGCCGACCTCTGTAATGATAAAGTCAAATGCTTCATCATCTTCCCGTAGCATCCTGCGCTTTATCTCGTCTGTGATATGGGGTACGACCTGAATTGTCTTGCCGAGATAGTCACCATGCCGTTCGCGATCTATTACAGTCTTGTAGATGCGGCCTGTCGTAATGCTGTTGTGACGAGTGGTTTCTATGCCGGTAAAGCGTTCGTAATGGCCGAGGTCAAGGTCTGTTTCCATGCCATCAGCCGTTACGTAACATTCCCCATGCTCGTAGGGGTTGAGTGTACCCGGGTCGATATTGATGTAGGGGTCGAACTTCTGAATAGTAATCTTATATCCCCGCGCCTGCAACAGTTTTCCGATGCTGGCAGAGATAATACCTTTACCTAAAGAGGAAACAACACCACCCGTGACGAATATATACTTTGTTTGCATTTCTTGAAACTTGAAACTTGAAACCTTATTCCTTATTCCTTATATGTTCTTCGTATTCTGCTATCTCGCGTTCGTCGATGTATGCAAGACCGTAATGCTCATCGTGCTGTGAGAAGTCGAGACCAACCTTCTCGCTGTATGGAGAAACACGCATTGGGATAAGGCTGTCAATGAGTTTGTATCCTAACCAGCTCATGCAGAATGTATAGGCAAATACAATAACTATTGCAAGCAGATGGTATAGGAAAATGATAAAGCCGTCCCATGTTCCGGCAATGAGTCCCTCCTGTATAAAAATACCTGTCAGGACAGTGCCGAAGATACCACCTGTTCCGTGAGTAGGGAAGACATCCAGAGCATCATCGATGCTGGTGTGCGAACGCCAATAAACAGCAACGTTACAGATGAGTGTAATCACAAATGCAATAAAGATACTCTGTCCGACTGTGACATATCCTGCGGATGGTGTGATGGCAACCAAACCTACCACACAACCTACTGCGGCTCCCATAGCTGATGGCTTGCGTCCACGTAGGCAGTCGAAGAATATCCATGTCATCATGGCTGTAGCTGAAGCAGTATTCGTGTTTAAGAAAGCCTTTACAGCCTGTCCGTCAGCATGGAGTGAAGAGCCGGCGTTGAAGCCAAACCATCCCAACCATAACAGTGCAGCTCCGAGAAGTACGAATGGTATATTAGCCGGTTCGCTCTTTTCTGTGCTTCGGCGACCTAAGTAAATTGCTCCGGCAAGGGCTGCAATGCCAGAGGAAGCATGCACAACGATTCCTCCGGCAAAGTCAACCACACCCCAACGAAGGAATAGGCCTTCGGGATGCCACGTCATGTGTGCCAGGGGACAATATATAATAAAAAAGAAGAAAATCATGAAGAACATATACGCAGAAAAACGTACGCGTTCAGCAAAAGAACCGGTAATGAGTGAGGGCGTGATGATGGCAAACTTCATCTGGAATAATGCGAAAAGTGCCAAAGGAATAGAAGCACCACCCAAGACGTTGCCGGCAGGAGTCGTATAAACCTCTGCTCCTACATTACGAAACATTAAAAAGGTAAGAGGATTACCGATTACGCCACCGATGTCATCGCCAAAGCATAAAGAAAAACCTATTGTCACCCATAGGATGGAAATTAAACCCATAGCGATGAATGATTGCAGCATGGTGCTGATGACGTTTTTAGCCCCTACCATGCCACCATAAAAGAAAGAAAGTCCTGGTGTCATCATCAGCACAAAGATTGTAGCAGTAATGAGCCATGCAACATCTGCTGCCGATATTACTGACCAGTCACACTCAAAAGTCGGCTCGCCAACAAAAACTCCAGCAATAGCGATTATCGTCATTGCTGTCATCAAAATTATCCAACGTTTCTTGATCTTCATACCTTAATATAATGATTAAATACGTACTTTAAATAATTTCGGATGCAAAGGTACGGTGTTTTTGAAAAATAATCGCATAATGACTCAACTTTACATCAACAAAATTATATGAAATGACAAAATGTAAACAAAAAGTTCGTTAAGGCTGCAAAATGCATTACATAATGATATAAAAACACGCATAAAATATTCAATATGTCACCTGTGTGCGTTTTCAAAGTAAATTATTGTCATATTTTTATGGTTATATTTAACTTTTGTATTATCTTTGCACCCGAATTTAAACCAAATGTAACTTTAAGTTAGAAAAATATGACAAAAAGTAAACATAAAGGATTGTATCAGCCGCAGTATGAACATGACGCCTGCGGTGTTGGTATGGTGGTGAATATTCATGGAGGCAAGAGTCATGAATTAGTAGATCAGGCCTTGCGTGTGCTGGAAAATATGGAGCATCGTGGTGCTGAGACGCGAGACAAGACTGGTGACGGTGCTGGTATCATGTTGCAGATTCCCCACGAGTTCATTCTTTTGCAGGGCATTCCTGTTCCTGAAAAGGGTAAATATGGTACAGGCTTGGTGTTCTTGCCGAAGGAGGAAAAGGAGCAGCAGGAGATTCTGTCTGTGATGATTGAGGAGATAGAGCGTGAGGGCTTGCAGCTGATGCATATGCGTACTGTGCCTACATGTCCTGAGGTATTGGGCGAGGCTGCACGTCTGGTGGAACCTGCTATCAAACAGATTTTTGTTACGGGTGTAAGTGAAGAAAATGCTGACAAGCTTTCGCGCACATTATATATTATAAGGAAGAAGATTGAGCACAGGGTAACACATCCTGATTTCTATATCTGTTCATTATCTAATACTAACATTATATACAAGGGAATGCTGACCAGCGGACAGCTGCGTCGGTATTTCCCGGATTTGTCTAATCCTTACCTGACAAGCGGACTGGCGCTGGTTCACTCACGTTTCAGCACAAACACATTCCCTACGTGGTCACTGGCCCAGCCCTTCCGCTTGCTGGCGCACAACGGTGAGATAAACACCATTCGCGGCAACCGTGGTTGGATGAAGGCACGCGAGAGTGTGCTGAGCAGTGAGGCTTTGGGCGATATTAAGGAGATATCTCCTATCGTACAGGAGGGGATGAGCGATTCTGCCAGCCTTGACAATGTCTTTGAATTCCTGATGATGAGTGGTATGTCGTTGCCACAGGCGATGGCGATACTTGTGCCGGAGAGTTTTAATGACAAGAATCCTATCAGCGAAGACCTGAAGGCTTTCTATGAATATCATTCTATCCTCATGGAGCCATGGGATGGTCCTGCAGCATTGCTTTTCTCTGACGGACGCTATGCCGGTGGTATGCTCGACAGAAACGGTCTGCGCCCATCACGTTATACCATTACGAAACACGGTATGATGGTAGTGGCGTCAGAAGTGGGCGTGATGGATTTCGAACCGGAGGATATTGTCAGCAAAGGACGTCTGCAGCCCGGAAAGATTCTTCTTATCGACACGCAGGAGGGAAAGATATATTATGACGGCGAGATAAAGGAGCAGTTGGCGAAGGCACATCCGTATCGTGAATGGCTCAACGAAAATCGTGTGCAACTGGAAAAACTGAAGAGTGGCCGTAAGGTAGAAAACTCTGTGAGCGACTTTGAGCGTAAGCTGGTACAGTTCGGATATGGCCAGGAGGATATTGACAAGACAATCATTCCGATGGCTACTGCCGGTCAGGAGCCTGTTGCTGCTATGGGTAACGACACTCCGCTGGCTGTCATCTCTGACCGTCCGCAGGTGTTGTTCAACTATTTCCGTCAGCAGTTTGCACAGGTGACGAACCCTGCCATCGACCCTATCCGCGAAGAACTGGTGATGTCGCTGACGGAATACATCGGTGCCGTGGGTACAAATATTCTGACGCCA
>Ga0326512_10001563_pt1 | contig 17455 bp, 27 predicted proteins | sample 1_2617_0518_D_FD_203652 | JGI IMG/M metagenome (GOLD analysis project Ga0326512, IMG submission 203652) | Bovine rumen microbial communities from UC Davis, California, United States - 1_2617_0518 | ecosystem: Host-associated > Mammals > Digestive system > Stomach > Rumen | place: USA... | reverse complement strand
GATCTCTGGTAATCCAAAAATCATCAGGAGAAACAGCGTCAATTTTGAACACTTCTTCGCACTGACGTTTCATATCTTCCACCAAAGCATCCGCATCGATCAGCCGCCCATGCGGTTCAGGGACGGAGACGAGAGGACACCAGTCCGGTCTGCCGCCACTGTAATAGTCATCCATACGCAGACCGGTTACTTCGCAGAGCATTTCGGCATCACCGACCATTGACATATAATAATGAACCGCGATACACCCTGTGCAATTCTTAGGTGCTGTAGCATCCTTCACATACACGCCCATTCATTCCTCCTTTGTCCGCTCTGGCAGTGGCATCCAGTATGACGGCTCATGTATGATTCCGATTGCCCCATAAACATTTCCGTCTGTGCCGCACCAAAAACCACCATTTGCCGAGTCTGTAAAGTATGCCATACCAACATATCCGACGGAATCTTCTTCGCCAGCTGTGTATGGTGGAACACATACAAGAACCGGACGTTGCTTCTCCGGTAACCGCTTTGCCACCGGAATCCACTTCCCGACATTTCTGTCGGACAGCTCCTCTATGGCATCGGCGGCTTCGTCAAGCGTTTTATTTAGCGCCCATCCGTCATGAGATCGCAGCCGCTGTATCAGCTCTTCATACATCTATCATTCCTCCTTTGGCGGGTATGCTGCCATTCTTTCTGCGTCTTCCGCGCCTACAAAAGAACACAGCGTCTCTATGGCAGCGGCAGCTTCAAGGCATAGACTTGGTGTAATACAAAACCCCTTACCCGCCCATTCTGCGGCGATTTTCAGCCGCTCTACAAGCACTTTATACATCCTCATCGCCTCCGATCATCTGAGCGCCGCAGTTCGGGCAGAAGTTCACATTCCATGATTGCGTATCGAATCCGCACTCTGAACACCTAATTGCCGCGCCATATTTTTCAAGCTTTCCCAATCTCACAGGCCGCACGTCGGCGGCGGGATAGTCCTCAACAGCGTCCAGCATAGTTCCAATATCACAGGCTCTACACATGCCTTCGCCGATCTCATAGACAAATTCTCCCCTGGTGTTCTTGCGCCTACTACAGTTATCGCAATACCATGTACGCTGCTGCTTAAGAAACGCATCACGGTTGATGAATTCAGCCATGTCTGTCACCCCTGTCATAGATTCTGGTCTTCTTCAGCGGATGTTCCTTCTCCCATTTCCGGTAGCATGACCATGAGCAGAAGAAACCTATCGTGGTAGATTTCCCGTCAACGACGATTCGCTTATACACCCAGTCGCCAGGGTGCGGGATGTATTTCTCCTTGCCGCAGTTGGGGCATTCGTGATAGCTGCCGTTTTCCCGTTCAGTTTCGCGTATCTGGCTCATGCGTGCCACCTCCGATCATACGGACCAGGATTGGAAGAGGTGACCAGGTAAATGCCGTCAGGCGTCAGCTCTGCGCATTGGTAGGATAGATCACATGGCTTCGAGGTCTCGGATTCCCAAGCCAGGATAAACTCTTTTGCAAGATCAACATATTCCGTCAGCGGCGTGAGGCTGTCAGAGTAGCCGGTGAACTGATCTTTCCGGGAAACAATCACCTGAAGGCTGTTGACGCCGTTTCCAGCGTCATAGCGGTTGAAGATGCAGCGGGCATAAGTTTCGAGATCGGAACGGTCGTAATGATACAGGTCGATGAAGTTCTTGATTCCCTGAAAAGCCTTGGCAATTACCTGAGCTTTTTCGGCCAGAATATCAGCCTCGGATTTCGCCTGCTCCGCCTGAGCCTGTTTTGCGGCGTCTTCCTTCGCAGCAAGCTCGGCATTCCAGAGAACGCGGGCATCGGCGGTCTGCTGATCGGCACGGCGCTGGGCCCAGAGATCCAGGCCCCAGCCGTAGAGAGAGACAGTCAGCCCCAGAACCAACAGGAAGACGGTGAGCCGGTACAGGTCATTCGCCTTGCGGTGCCGGAAACGCAGGTTGTTTGTCTTTCGGGTATAGTCAGCGTCAATCTCCGCCAGGATTGCAAGATTTTCGTTCATTCCTCTGCCTCCCATCTCTTGATTGCGTCTTTCAGAAGGATTTCAAAAAGCTCCTGCATGGACAGGGCGCCGGCGGATTCCTTCAGTTGAATTGCCTGCTTATAGGTATCTTCATCCATACGGAAGGTGATGCGGCAGGCCTTCCGCCTGCGGTCTGGGCGGTGCTTCTTCGGCGGATTGGCTTCCAGAACTTCCTCAGTGAAGACCATAGAAGCAAGGCCGGGACCGGGACCGAAGGTGTTCACCAGATACGCCTCGGCTTCCGGAAGCAGGCAGACACCGGAACGCTCCGGGTTATTGACAAAGGACGAGGCAGGGCGGCCAAAGCCGCGGTACACAGAATGAAGTGCTTTGGTCATTTCGGGATTGCTGATCCCGACGTGTGAGCGGTAAGCTGTATAGTCGGTCATGTGTGGTTCTCCTTTCGGAAAATAATTATCATACTTGGAAATGGGGCATTATTCTGAGCTGTTCCAAATTTAAGCCGTCCACGAAGAAAGCGGATTTCAACATTCGGTTTCAAATAGACATAATCATGAAACCACTTCGTATCTGTTCTTGCGGGGACAAGCATAACCGTAGTAGTTCCGTTGTGCTGTTCGCGGGACGCTTTTTCTACCCAATCTTTTATCTTTGGACCATATGGAGGATTACACCATACAGTGTGCCCCCCCCCCCAATTTTGAGATAATCCGTTCATCTCTGGCGTGAAAAACAGAGGGCATTTTGCATTCTCTGGTATTGCACAGGAATCAACTGTAAAATGAAATTCTCTGTCCAGAGACTCAAATAGAGCTTGCGGCGTTTCCCATAATTCTGTTTTGGACGAAAACAATGCGTTAATCCCAGTGTTCTTCATCAAAATCTGTGGGCGGAATGCTCAATTTCCTCTGAGCATAAACAGACATCAAGATTGCCTCGGCAATGCCATCGTGCGGTTTCCGGCAGTTGGGCGGGATCAGCTCTGCCCTCGGGAAAAGCTGGCGGCAGACTTCGACGGACTTTACCTTGTCGGAGTTCAGGCCGAATTCCTTTTTCCAGGTCTGGGGCGGGATCTCCTGGAAGGGAATGTGGAAGGCATCGAGGACGCCTTTGAGCCAGCCGTAGTTTTCCCCGAAGGTAAACATGGAAACGCTGCCCTGCTTGGGCATGGCGTGGACTTTCTCCAGGCAGCATATGGCACCTTCCGGCATGTGGGCAATGGCGGCGAAGAGGGAGATGATTTCCGCCTTGTCAAAGTCTCCATGGGCTTCCAGATCGTTTCCACAGATGATGGCATAACCTCCGGACTTGCCGGGATCCAGGCCAATGTAATACATGATGATCCTCCTTAACTGGTAAGTTTTAGCTTGTCAGAAAGCGCCTGAATCTGCTGGATGTTGGTTTTCAGTTCAGGTGGAAGACGCTGTGCTTCTGATGCATTCTTCTCGCAATACTCAAATACCTGCCGGAATTGGGCGCGAATCGTTTCCGGATTCTCGCTTTCACAGATCGCCTGCCAGCCGATCCGCCGAACGGCATCCTGTGTGACAGGGGACATGGATGCAAGTGCTTTCTGCGGCTGCATGTATCCGTAAAGGCGGATTGCTTTTTGGACTTCCTGCCAGCCCTGGCCCCAGTCCAGACCTCCGCCGGTCGTGATCTCCATGCACTTCTCCCGAAGGTCCGCGATTGTCGGTGGCCATTTTTCGGTGACAGCCCACTTTTTCACCGCGGCAGACAATGCATCGAGGGGGAGATCCTTCAGGGCGTCATACCACAATTGCATTGCTTCCTGATTTGGGAAAATGCTGAAGCGCGGGTAATAGGTTTTGATTGCTGCTGCCAGAACACTGAATTCACTCGTTTTCAATTGCCCACCTCCTCATCATTTCGTATTGGTCTTCGAGTGAGTCGGAGCTTTTTGCGCTCTTCTGAGTAGCGCTATCAGAACGCTCCCAGGAACGAACGGCTGCCTTCCAGTCTTTCATCGGGTTCTTGCCAACGCGCCAGCCGTTTGAAGTGTAGTAGTCAATGAAACGGTCCGGGTCCACGTTGTTCCCACGCTCCTGGCAATAGGCCTGCACTTCGTCGAGGGTGGGCGGCGCGAAGCGCTTAACCTCTCTCTTCTGCTCTGTTTTTTTCTTTTCTGTTTTATTCTCTTCTATTCTATTCTCTTGTATACCATCGTATGCGGCCGCAGACGAACGTATACGGTCGTAGCGTTTCGTAACGTTGTCCCTGTTGGTTTCGCAGATTTTTTTATAGTGTGCTTTGTTTCGGTCTATCTGAGACATGAGCATGGGCCAGAGTATTGCCTCTTTTCCGATGAGGTCAGTAGGCTGTTTGTCGCTTATATCGTATTCGAGGGCCGCGAGTATTAACCTACCGACCTCAGCGTTGCCAAGGTTCTTCAATGCCGGAAGCATGTCGTGATAGACGCAGAGAAACTCTCGCGCCATTTTTTTATCCTTTCTTGTGCCTTTTGATACGGGAGGCATAACCCATTAATCAAAAGGGAGTTCGTCTTCTCCCGTCCCGTCGGGGATTTCTTCCAGAGCTGCCGGAGCGGTTCCGTTGACTTCGGCCTTGATCTGGGCTGCGGCCTTGTCCATGTAGGTTTCGGACTCCTTGACCTTGTTGGCAATCCATTCCGGGAGCATGGCCAGCTGATCGAGGGGGTCACTGTCAAAATCAAACAGAATCGGGTCACTGTCAAGCTTTGGAGGGATCATGGTTCTGGGGAGCCTCATTACACCGGCGACCGTGGCGATTGTCTTACCGGATTTCGTCTGCTTGTGGATTACATTCAGCAGGCAAGGAGCTCCCACCACATTGCGAAGGGAGAAGCCCTTCAGCTCTTCTGGCGTGAAATCTTTGCCGCGCCAGGAAGCAAGCATGGGGCGCAGGTTGGATTTCTTGCTGAGAGAGTTGGTGTATTCCTGAATCAGAGTGCGGGGGACATTGTTCCCGTCCTTATCCGTATAGGTTTCATCGGGGATGGACCACCCGATCATGACTCTCTCGCTTCTGTTATCGAATGCCGGGTTATAATGAACACCTAAATCGACAAGCAGGTTGCAGACAGCAGTGTAAGTACCTTCCGGAATTAGTGTGAAAGTGGACTCGGATTTTTCTTTTGCAATCAGACTCATTTTTCTTCTTCTCCTTTGTTTTCATCATTTGATTGGACTTTCGCCCCGTATGATATGCTTGTTGCACTTAAAACGATCTTGAAAATGTCTTTTGCCCTGTTCGTCACGTCTTCAAATTTTCTGGACATAAGGTATCCGGTTACGGTGATCTGACTTTTCGCTTTGCAGTATTTCACGAGGTTTTCAGCGTTTAAATCCCATGCTTCGCAGTAAATATAGTATTTTGGGGAGGTTGGACCCTTGGTATAGTTCATTATGACGAAATTGCACACACTACGGCCAGTGGTAAGGGTCTTGCTGAGCTGCGGGTCCTTGGTCAGCTTGCCCTCAATAACAACAACGTTCGTCATTTGATCTGGATATTCTGCCGCGTCTCAAGGTGAGCGTGTTCGATCTGCTGTCCGTTCTTGAGCAGGCGCTTGATATCCGCCTTGCGCGGCTCCGGAGTGACCTTCACAAGGCCGGGAGCGTTCGTCATGGCCCAGTCGAGGAAATCGTCATCAAGCTCCACGGTTTCGGATTTGCGATAGCTGATCTTGACGTCCTCATCCTGGTACTTCTCGCCCTTGGTGAGGTAGGCAAGGAAACGAGAGGCACGATCAAAAGCGCGTTCGGCGGTGGCCTGGCGCTTGGCAAGGCGCTGTTTCTCGGCCTTCAGGGCTTCGGCTTCGGACTTGCGGTTGATGTACTCGTTCCGGAGATTGCGGATCAACACGGCATAGTCGAGCTTAAGCTTTTCCATACGCTCCATAAGAAGGGCTTCGCTGTCGAGGTAGGCGAGCGGGACACCTGCCTGCTCGGCGTCAAGCTGTTCCGCCTGGGGAACTTCGCGGGGCAGACCGTCCGGACCTTCGATATACTTTTTGAGTTCGCCGGTGTCTGGATCGGTCATATCTTCGAGTAGGTGTTCGACCTGGTCATTGAGTTGATAGATCATGGTTGTTCCTTTCTGTTATTCTCTGTTTTGCCGGAAGCGGAGCTGCATGGTTCCTTCCGGCAGGTCCACTTTCTTCCCGGTGACGGGGGAGATATAGCTTTTGGCTTCCGCCATCTTCCCTGTTTTCAGCCGGCGGCGTCTCTCTTCCGGATTCCAGCCGCAGGCGTCACAGCCAAAGCCACAGTTGACAGCGGGGTAATACATCTTCTTTTCGCCGGTCTTCATATCCCGGCCAACATAAACGCAGGGAGCGTTTACATTCCGCTTGAGATCGTGCAGAGTGTCTGAGGACGGAGCGGAGGCCATCAGAGATACAACGTTACTCAAACTTAATCGCCGCCCGGATCCGGTCCGCGGGGATTCCACCGTTGCGGCAGATCCTCCGAAGCTCTGTCAATGTCAGATCGCCGGGGTTTGCCAGGCGCCGGGCTGCGGTGCTCTCGCTGATCCCCGCGGCTTTGCTGAGATAAGGAGCTGTAAGCTCATAGCCCAGGAGCAGTCGTCGGACGTCCCAGAAGGGGGGATCAGGTCTCTTCAGTCTCGGCATGGTCTTTCACCGCATTGAGCTTGTCGGAAAGATCGGAGTACTTCTGATACCAGTACAGGACACGATCCTGCTTCTCGTTAACTTCCTTTTCAAGGTCAGAGACTTTGGCTTCGGAATTGGCAAGTTTAACGGCCTGCTCGGTGATGTGCTTCTGAAGCTCGCCGTTCTCTTCGCGAAGGTCATCAATCTGACTGGCATTTATGCGCAGTCCGTTGAGCATGGCTCCGTATTCGTGTGCGCTGATGCAGACATGGCCGACGGGGATTTGTACCAGGTTATTGTGTTTGCTCATAGGGGTTCTCCTTTCTAAATGTGTCCCGCTTATTGGACAGGTTTTGTGGTATTGTGGTCAGGCTTCCGGGAATTTCCGCTTCATCAGGACGCGCTCGAATGCGGCCTGAAGACGTTCTTTCGCGTCTGGCGGGGTTCGCCTGCCGTTCAGGATCATGGAGACATAAGACTTCCCAACGCCGAGTTCTTCGGCCAGCTCGTCATATGTGACTTCATGGACGTGCATTTTGCCGATCAGGTCGCCGGTCCAATTCGCTTTCAACTTTTCACCTCCAAATTTTTAACAAATCAGTTGCAAAAGTTAACAGGATGTGATATCATGTGATTGCGGTCATATGAATTTTCACAACTCCGGTTTTTATCGGAGAGCTTTAGCTTACCCCGATTGTGAATTTCTGCAACAACTACGGCCATTATATGAGAACGAATGGAATTTGTCAACGGGGAATGTGAATTTTCAGAACGAAACGGGAATATGCACAATTCGGAGGGGGCAAATTTATGAATTTTTACAACAAATTCCTAAAGCTGTGTATTGAAGTAGGGGAAAAGCCGTCTGCAGTAGCAGAGAGAGCGGGATTGTCCAGGTCCCAGGTAACGCGGTGGAAGAGTGGCAAAGGCATAACGGATGCGTCTGTGGTAAAGATTGCAAATTATTTTGGCGTGGATCCGGGAAGCCTTGTTAGTGATGACAGTCCAATTATTTATTTGAATCATGAAGTGGACGAGGAAGAACTTGAATTTGAGAAAGAGCTTCAGATTATGCGGGATGACCCTGCAACAAGATCACTTCTGAGGTCCGGGCATGGTCTGACTAAGGAACAGATCGACGCGGTCACTGTAATTATGGAAAACATGAGGAGGGGAAATGGCAGTAATTATTGAAGATTGTGATTACTTCATCCGGCTCATTCCGCTGCCTGGATCCGTTGGGGGGATCGTGACACCAAACAACGACGGCACGGTGATGATGTATTTGAACGAGGCTCATAGTGGGGAACTGCTGATTGATGACTATATGCACGAATACCAGCATATTGAGAATGATGATCTGTACGGGGAGAAGGACATTCGACTGATTGAGAAAAGGGGTGCTTAACATGGATGAGAAGAAGAAAGAAGAACAGAGCAAGCGGATTCAAGAAGGGATGTATTCGCCAGGAGGTTTTTTGACAGGACTTCTGTTCATCTGTGTACTTGAAGCCTATTTTTTAGGAGAGCTTGATGATTGCTTCAATGGGTTTGATCCAATTTGGAGCGAGATTCCGTCATTCATTGGCGGGCTGCTGAGCATGGCATTCTTTAATGCGCTTGTTGCTGGCTTGGGGATGGGGGCGTATAGCGCGCTTCGAGAAGTAATACGAGGAGAAGGGAAAATATGGTCTGTCGTTCGCGCTATCGGAGCGGTTGCGATGGCTGTATTTTTCGCAGGAATTGTGTTTCATAGTTGCGGGCGGACCGGGGTATGAAAGAACCGAAACCGAAACAGCTCCCGTCTGGTAACTGGCGGGTGAGATTGCGCCTGGGCAATGAAGACCTGAGCGTCACAATGCCGACAAAAGAAGAGTGCAAGGCCGAAGCGCTCCGGATCAAGAGCGAGTACCGGTTAGGCAAGAGGGAAGCCATCAGCAAAACAGCAAAAGAACTGACTTTGAAGGAAGTGCAGGAAAGATACATTGAAAAGAACCGCGCTACACTATCACCGTCAACGCTTCGGTCTTACAAGATCTATGCAAAAGCAAGGTTTCCAGAATATCAGCAAACCAAACTGAAAGACCTGGATTTTCAGCAGGTGATTGATGACGAACTGGATCTGAAGAGCGAGAAGACTGTCAAAAATGCGTGGGGTTTGCTCCGGCCAGCGCTTGAGGCTGCCGGGTATCCGGTGCCGAAGGTCCGTTTGGCTCCGGTGCCGATCAACGAAATACCATTCCTGCAGCCATCTGAAATCATGCCGTTCTGTGATGCCCTTGCCGGCAGAAGCTATGAGATCCCCGCTTTGATGCTTCTGCACGGTCTCCGCCTGTCTGAAATGCGTGGTCTTACCTGGGACAATATCGATCTGAAGAATGGCGTCATGACGGTGAAGGGCGCTCTCGTCCGAGGCCCTGACGGGGAAGTGAACAAGAAGCAGAACAAGAACGCAACTTCGACGCGTCCGGTGCCGATTATGATTCCGCGTCTCCTGGAGCTCCTGAAAGCCGCTGACGGCAAGACAGGCCCCGTGGTAGTAATTGGGGCGGGGACGATGCTTGACGACGTTAAACGAGCCTGCAAAAGGGCAGGCGTGACCGAAGTAACCTGTCACGGGCTGCGGCATTCGTTTGCTTCTCTGTGCTATTACCTGGAAATACCAGAAAGACAGATTCAGGAATGGGGAGGTTGGCGAGATCGAGCAACGCTGCACCGCATTTACATCCGTCTGACTGCTGCTGGTCGGTCTGAAGCTCAAACCAAAGTCACAAGCTTTTTCGGGAAATAAAAAAAGCCGCCTCGATGGGCGGCAATTCGTGGCCATTTTCGTGGCCGTTTTCGTGGCCAGAAGTGGGTTTTGAGCGTCATTCTTGACGGTGTGATGTCATCTTTGAACCTGTCTGAAAATGCTCAAAAGGCCAGTAAAACAAAGAAAAGTCCCTGATTCTTAACGAATCGGGGACTTGGTGTTTTTGGTGCCGGTGGTGGGACTCGAACCCATCTTGAAAACGCCATAGAGCCTGTAATTACTGGGCTGTTTTGACATCGTGGCCGTTTTCGTGGACGATTTACTGTTTTGCTTGGGCCATTAGAGCCTCGACGCCAGCCCTAAATATTTCCGTAACGCCGGTGTCTCTTTCGTGGGCCGCTTTAAATTTGTCTACGAAATCAATTAGTTCTTGGTCCCGGTCGTATCTGAGGTTGACGCGGTAGGTCTTATAGTTTGCAGCGTTCCACCTGGCTTTTACTTCTGTGCTGGTTTCCGTCTTTCGTGTCATGGCTGAATCTCCTTTCACGGTGTAAACAGTTTATCACGGTCTGAGCAAGTATGTCAATCTGAAAATTCCTCGTAGTCTACAAGCAGGATCAGCAGCATATTAACGAAATAACGCATTGTCTAATCTCCTTTCTGCCCTCGTAACCTCCGGGGCGGGCTGTCTGATTTACCAGTCTGCGGCGTCGCCTTTCTGAAGTGCGACAAAGTGTTCCATGACCTCATAAAAGCCTTGATCTTTGATGTTTTTTAACCATTGCCACAGAAAATCATCGAGCTCCCGAAGCAGGCGAGGGGAATATGTCATTTTGCCGTCTGCCTGGCGCTTGAAAGCTTCTTGATACACACCGAGCGCGTCCATCTGATAGGTCTGCGGCCAGATGGTTTCTGTCTCAAGATCGACGGAGAATGTGATTTCCGGATCACACATCAAGTCACCGTTCTGCGTGTAATAATGGGCGATGCTGATAACCGGCCGGCCTTTGTAGTCGGTATAATAAAGGCCCTCGAATACAAGCGGCTCATACCCGTCACTGTCAAGGTGGATGTGTTGGGTGTTGTTTAACTCGTTCAGGAACGGCTTGAGAGACTTGTAATTGGTGTGCGCGTGTCTTGGTGCGTTCATGGTTTTGTCCTTTCTCCCCGTCTTGCCGATAGGTCAGCGTTGCGCATTAGATGATTTCAAATTCTCCCCAGGTGTCTATTTCTTCGTCGTCGTAGACTCTATTACTCACCGTGCGGCCGAGGGCAAACATGAGCCGGTAAATAAAGCCTTTTGCCTGTCGTTCACATTCCGGATCGTCGAGCTGGTAGATGACACTCTGCAGGAAGTTGTTGAGTCTTGCAATCTGTTTCTGCAGCTCGTCCGGTTTGAACGAGTAGATTTCAAGGCCCTTTTTCCGGTACTGTCTGAACTCGGGCAAGTATTCGTTGCTGTCTGGCTCCAACTTTGAATTGCGGTGGCTGCCCCTCACAGATTTAACATTCAAGCGATACAGCCAATCAAACGCGAGCCTGAAGTCTTCTGGGGTGTATTGTCTCTGTCTGCTGTAATCGTAGAGGAATACAGCGCTTTCACGGTGGTAACGGCAATCTGCAATCCCGGCCACAAGTCCTGCGGCTTGAATATAGGATTTCTTATCGATAACAAAGCAACTCATTGTTTAGTCCTCCTTTATGACTTCGATATAGTATTCGGGGCGGTGCTTCGCGATTGTCGCCGCGTATGATCTGGCGGCTGATTCGGTGGGGAAGTAGCAGGTCAGTTCTTCAATAACTACGCTCCAATGAGAATGCCCGGAATAAACCAGGACTGTATATGGTGTCGTGTTCATGGTGTATCTCCTTTCTGTTATCGCCTGCCATCATCAGCGCCGGGAGGCTATCCCCGACGGACCCCCGGAGGGGTTTCGGCTTTATGCTGCTTCGATCTCGGCGGCCCTTGGGGCGCTGCCTTTGATGTACTGGCTGCCGTACTTGCTGCGGATCTGGTCCATAGTCTTGGACTTGCCCTTGTGCGGCCGGGCGTCTTCTTCGTGCCGCCAGTACCACATCTTCTTGTTATTGCTCCACTTGCACCCGGCAGCCTTGAGTCCGTCCTTGTTGTTGTAGGTGTCTCCGGAGATCCAGAGCCAGGAGCCGCACAGCTCAACGATGAGTCCTTGCATCTTCATGAGCTTGTCCACGATCTCGATAAACTCGAACGGGGTTTCGGTGGTCTGGTGCGCTGCATCGGCTTCTTTGTTGTGTCGGTCTTTCAGAATCTCGAAAGCCTTTTCGTATTCGTTATTGATCTGCTTCATGGTCTCGTTATCGCCGCCACAATCGGGGTGATATTTCTTGACGAGCTTCTTGTATTCGGCCTTGAGCTCTTCAAGGGTGCTGCAGTTCTGGAAGTACTTCATTTTTATTTCTCCTTTTCTACTGTCATACTTAGCAAGTATGTGATTTTTATTTAGCAGCTTGTTGGGCTGCCGTGTTTTCCTTTGATGGCTGTATATTAGCACATACTCGGCAAGTATGTCAAGCATTATTTTTTATTTTTCCAAAAAAATTTTTCCGATGAGCTCAAAGGGCCTGTAATTACTGATAGTTTCGAGGAAAAGATTTTTTCAATAAAGACAGAACCGGCAGCGCCTGGAGCAGGGGAGCAAGGTTTCGCCCTGGCCAGGATCGCCACCGGCGGCATTCAATGATTTATTTGTAGATCAGCAACTCGGCCAGCGCCCCGAAGATCCCGAAGAGGGATCAGCACATTTTTTCTGGTTCTTCTCTTCCTCTTCCCCCCTCCATACCTCCCCCTATTACTTTCTTATTTCCCACCTCACACCCATATAACAGATGATTTCTTGTTTTAATTTGTTTAGGTGGCTTTATATTTGAATATAATAATTATTATAATAATAATATAATAATAACAATATTTAGATTTCTGTTGATTAATCATCTCTTCTCATTATCAGCAGCAGTATTATTATATTCCAATTTGTATATATAATATATACAGCTGTTACCAGGTGTTACCGAGAAGTTATATAAGATCAACAGACAGGATCAGCCCTACAACCTACAGGGGATATAGGTTTATAAGCTGCTATCAGCCTATAAGGTCAGTAGGTTATAACAACCTATAAAGCCGGTAGGTTATAGTGGTTCCGATAACAGTTATTATGCGAACCAAAATCCGTAAGGAGTAATCAATAATACCAGCAGCACCAGCGCATTGTGATGATATCTATTGATTGTACTGCTTGAAATGAAGAAAGAAGAAGATGCCGAGGCAAAAAGAAAGATTTTTTCACCCTCCCCCGCTGGCCTATGTGATTTTTGATAGCCCCCGGCGCCACCCCCGCCCCCAAAAAAAATAGGGGCTGGGTCAAACGTATATATATATTAGGCTTTTCAGAGCCTCAAAACCCCTCAATGGTTTCGGCTGATAAAACGGATGGATTGATGATGAATTGGATAAGGGGATAGGGAAAAAGAAGGGGATGGGTCTGCTGGTGGATGTGTGGAAAAATTATAAAAGAAAATCCTGAGCTTTTGGGATATGTGACACAGGCGGAAGAGTTGGTAGATAACAACCTGTTCATAATTCGGGAGTTGACAACTACAAAAATCCGTGATAATGAATAGGATGACCCACGGGGAGTGGGCGAGCTGTTAGGTCAAGGGGAAGCGGTGAGGGCATCCGGTGAGAAACCGGGAGGCAATTACCGCTTTCGGTATAAAGACCTGGCAGGATGAATAAGCTTAGCGAAGCAGTGTGCCTGACGTTGCATAGAGCGTCACCTCCTTTTACGATAAGGCCCAAAGGCTGCTGGCCGTCCCGTCTGGTACATGGGACAGGTCCGGGATGAGAGTAAGCAGGCCGTGAAACCCGGCGCGAATATATAGCACCGTAGAGCAGTCCGGTAGCTCGTCAGGTTCATACCCTGAAGGTCAAGGGTTCAAATCCCTTCGGTGCAACCACAAGAGAAACAGGTGGAATAAATGCGAACAGAGATTCGTCTTTCACCAATCGCAATAAAACAGATCGAGGACAGCTTGACTGCCGGGAAGGCGGTTGAGATGAGGATTATCGGCGGGAAGCTGGTAATCTTCGAGACTTCGAGTAAAAAGAAATATGAAGTGGTAGTTACATCACGGTAACTATGACGGCCATCACGGGTCAGACTACGGTTGAAGAAACTGTGGTCTGGCCCGTTTTTTATTTGGTGAACATGGCGCAGACCAGCGCTGTGGAAATATATAAACGATCTTAACCGCCGACCATAGCGGAGAAAGAGAGAAGCATATGGATAACGAAAACACCGTGCTGACCGAACAGGCAGAAGATCTTGAGACGTCGGGAGCTTTTGACGAAGGCTGGGACGAAGGATGGAACGAAGGATTCCCTGCTGACGGGCAGGAGCCGGAGGATACTTCCGAGGCCGACCAGGAAACTGAAGAGGAAAGCGATGGAGAGGAAGCTGAAGCAGACCAGCAGGAAGCTGACACCCCTGAAGGTGAAGAAACCACTGACGGTACTGAAAGCGAAGAGACGGCAGAGGGAAAAGAAGGAAACTCCGACCAGAGCGATTCTTATGAACTCAAGTATCTCGGCGAGGCCAGAACCGTCAACCGTGACGAAGTAATCAAGCTTGCCCAGCAGGGCATGGACTATCCACGCATCCGGGAGAAGTGGGACGGCATCAAGGATGATGTTCCCAAGCTCAGGATGTACGAAGGTTTCCTGAAAGAACTTGCGGAGTCCCGCGGCGGGGACATTGAAGCCCTGATCGACGAGACCAGGACGCGCAGCCTGATGGCGAAGGCAAAGGCGGAAGGGAAAGAACTTACCGCGTCCGCTGCAGCGGCTCAGGCGGTGCAGGCCAGACTGAAGGCGATGGAGCCGGAAGAAGCGAAGCAGGAGAAGGCCCGCGAAGAAGAGCGGCAGGCCCAGCGCAAGGCTTCTGTTGACCGGTTTATGAAAGTCTACCCGGATGTTAAGGGGGAGCAGATCCCGAAAAAAGTCTGGGATGACGCCGAAGCCATGGGCGACCTCACTGCGGCCTACATCAAGTACAACTCCGCCAAGCTCTCTGAGGAAAACGAACGCCTGAAGAAAGAACTCGAACAGGCGAAGCAGCACAAGAAAAACAAAGAGCGGTCCATGGGTTCATCGAAATCTGTAGGTGCTACCGGTGCCAAAGACGTGATGGACGAAGGATGGGACGAAGGCTGGAACGGGTAACCGGCCTGCATTCTCCCAGAATTTGAAAGCCATGGCCCGACGGTGAATTTAACGGAGTGATTAATTATGGCTTTCAATTTTACAACCAAAGCCTCTCCGAAAGTGGCAGAGGCGTTTTACAAAGCTTCCCTCACTGAGGGCATTTTCTCCCAGGACTACGAATGGGTCGGCGTTGCCACCGTGCGGATCTACTCCGTCGATGACCTCCCGCTGCAGGACTACGACTGGGATAAGACCGACGGAAGCCGTTTCGGTGATCTGACCGAGCTGGGCGACACCTTCCAGGAGCTGACCGTCAATGACGACAAGTCCTTCAACGGCTCGATCGATAAGCGGAACAACACTTCCACTCTGATGATCAAGGCCGCGAACAAGGTCCTTGCCCGTGAGACCAGGAACGTCATCATCCCGTATGTTGACAGGTATCGTCTGAACGCGATTGCGACCGGCCACGGTGTGACCGGCTTCGGCGGCGCAGGCGGCGGCTTGATCAAGACCGGCGTTACCCTCTCCAAGAGCAATGTCCTGGAGACCATCCTCGGCCACAACTCCGAGCTGAACAACCTTCTGGCTCCGGAGAACCGCGTACTCTTCATCAAGGAGTCCGAGATGCTGAAGGTCAAGCTGGCCGACCAGATCCTCGGCGCAGGGGCGACGGTCCAGAACGTGGCCGACCGGATCATCAAGAAGGGCGAACTCGGCACCCTCGACGGCATGCACATCGTGAAGGTCCCCGACAGCTACATGCCGACCGGCGTTCTGTACATGATCGTCACGAAGAACTGCTGCGTGGCCCCGAAGAAGATCGAGACCATGCGTATCATCAAGGATCACCCGGACATCGACGGTCACGTCGTTCAGGGCCGGTTCCTGCACGACTGCTTCGTGATCGGTAAGAAGGCTAACGGCATTCTTGTCGCGAGGAGCGGGACCTGATTCCATATCAACACACAAATAAAGCCCTCGGGGAACCGGGGGCTTTTCCCCTAACAGGAGGGAACCAATGTTTGAAGTAACTGTAACAACCCGACGGGCGGTAGTCGGGAACAAAGAACTGATTACAACCAGGTCTGCGGGAATCCAGGTTCAGTTCACGTTTTCGGAAGACTGGGACGGCCTGAGCAAGTTTGCCATCTTCCGGAACGGTGACGATGGGCAGGAAGTGCCGGTGGCGCTGCCAAACTCCAACCTGATCACGATCCCTCCGCAGAGCTGTTCAGAAGATTATGTAGATGAAGCGGTGTTCGTGGGCGTCTACGGCTCAGACGGTGTGGGCGGGGTGATCATCCCGACGGTCTGGACGAGCCTTGGCGTGCTGAGACCGGGCGCGGCAACCACGGACATCATCACTCCGCCTCAGCCCACGCCGGATATGTGGGCGCAGATTCTGGCGATTGCGAATAATGCCGCGGCCATTGCGGATGAGTGCGAAGAGAACGAAACGATCCGCATTGCGGCAGAGGAGCTGCGGGCCAGAGCCGAGAGCCTGAGAGCTACAGCAGAACAGGCCAGGGCAGATGCGGAAGCCCAGCGAGCCGCAGCCGAACAGGCCCGCTCTTCCAGTGAGCTGACGAGACTGAGCCAGGAAAGCGCCAGAGTGGAGGCGGAGATCCTGCGGGCTCAGGCTGAAGTTCTTCGTCAGCAGAACGAGACGAGCAGAGCGACAGCGGAGACCGCGAGAGCCAGCGCCGAGCAGACGCGGCAGTCTCAGGAGTCCACCAGGGTCAGCAACGAGACGGCGAGGATCACTGCAGAGCAGGGAAGGGCAAGCGCCGAATCCGGACGGGTGACGGCTGAGACGAATCGCGTTTCCGCAGAAAGTTCCAGGGCGTCGGCAGAGACCTCCCGTGCTTCTGCCGAACAGAGCAGGGCCACAGCCGAAACAGAAAGGGCGTCTGCCGAGAGTTCCAGGGCGACGGCGGAAAATGCCAGAATAGCGGCGGAGCAGAGCCGGGCGAACGCCGAAGCGGGTAGAGTCACAGCAGAAGCCAATCGCGCCACGGAGTTTGCGACCTGGGAAAGCACCATCGCCAGCAAAGTCCCTAATACCAGAACCATCAACGGGAAAGCACTGTCGGCTGATATCACACTCGACTCCGGTGACATCGCATATGACGATTCCGAGACCTATCAGAGCGGCACCGCGGGCGCAGCGCTGAATGACTTAAGTCGCCAATTAAGTGATGTTGAGAACGCAATTGATGAGTTAGATGCTGACAAGACAGCGTTTGACGATTTCCAGTCAAATGGGTTATACAAAACCATTACAAATTGGAGACTTGGTCAGATACGGTCTAACTTCCCGAACTGGACAGACGCGACCAAGATAATGACAACGGCTGATCCATTTGAGATAGCGCAAGGGACAAAGATCGAGCTGAGTGCTGGTTATAGCTTTATTGTTATTCGGTCAACCGGCGCGGCAACTAGGTACAACAGTTCAATTGTTGTTAATTTTGACGATACGATCTGGATTGAAGTAAACCGGACAGATGGTCAAACAATTTCGACGTCCGAGACTCCGATTACATTGGTCGTGAAATGGGCAATCAATGCGTCTGCGTATGTTGATGGTGTGAACGGATTAGATACAAATAACGGTAGTATATCCGCACCATATAAAACTATTATGCAAGCGGTCAGAACCGGAGCAGAGCAAATTTATGTTAAAGCTGGCACATATCATGAGATGGTTAATCTTAGTAATCTCAATCATTCCATGTCTATATCACTTTGGGAAATGCCGACATTTGACGGTGCAGTTGCAGAAGCTCCAAAGATTGTAATAGACGGCAATGGTACACAGCTTTACGGTGTGCTGTCTG
>Ga0326512_10001561_pt1 | contig 17458 bp, 36 predicted proteins | sample 1_2617_0518_D_FD_203652 | JGI IMG/M metagenome (GOLD analysis project Ga0326512, IMG submission 203652) | Bovine rumen microbial communities from UC Davis, California, United States - 1_2617_0518 | ecosystem: Host-associated > Mammals > Digestive system > Stomach > Rumen | place: USA... | reverse complement strand
AAACTTCCCAATTGGGAAGTAGAGTATTAGACAACGACTTCCCGATTGGGAAGTCTTGAGACCAGGGGGTGAGGTCATTGAACAAGTACATCAACGAGAAGTTGGGCGCATGGCTTCTCCAGAGCGGCAACACGAGGGAAAAGCTTGCCGAGGAACTCGGCATGACTCGTCCCACACTCAACGGTCGGCTTGATGGCAAGTCGAAGTGGATGTGGGACGAAGTCATTGAGGTGGCTCGTGTCACAGGCTGCACGCTGAACGAGCTTGCTGGCATGTCCTAGCGACTCATCCATCCCCTTCGTGACCACGCCTGCATGGAGTCCAGTCGTGGTCACGAGAGGAATTGCTTCCTTTGCGGTGGGCTCACTCGACTTCTGCACGGATTCCCACTCACATCCGTCCGATGCAGTCGCAAGGTCGATATCTTGCCCTTTCTCCTTTCAGCATGCAGACCACCAAGTCACCTCCTGATTCGAGTGAGTCCACCGCTGGGGAAGCCTGGCACCGTTCCTTGAAATACAAGACCGAGGTCCTGCTGGCAACAGGGCCGTCCCAGAGTAGCTGGGAGCGTACTGGGTGAACCAGAGATGGGTGACCAGCGTTCGGCATGAATAGGAAACAGACAAGCAGCATGGCTGATGGACTGCTGCCGGAGGGACTGCGAGGACCAACGCTCAATCTGAGCCACCCTCGCGGTTGACCCAAAGGCATATGACGGCAAGAGATGCTGCGTGGGCTGGGAGGTCCAGCGGGAAGCCGCGTGGGGCGCCTGGCGCACATCAAAGAAAAGGAAGACCATGCGGGATGCGTCCCGTATGGCAGCAAATAGCCCGTATAGCACAGCGGTTAGTGCAGCAAGCTCATAACTTGTAGGCCACAGGTTCAAATCCTGTTGCGGGCACCAAGCGGACGTGGCTCAACAGGATAGAGCGGCCGCCTCCTAAGCGGCAGGTTCCCGGTTCGAGTCCGGGCGTTCGCACCAGACAAGAAGCGCGGGAGCGTCCCGCGTGGACATAGCACCAAAGCAAGGGGGCCTTCCAGCGCCAACTGGGAGACCCCTCTCAGAACCGTCTCAACTTCCGAAGGCCGAGACGGTTCCCCATTTTACCAGAGCATTTACGAACAGAGAAATGGGGTGAAACATGAATGGATACGCAGATGCCGGAGTCGCTCACCATCAACGGCGTCCTGTATGTCAAGGCGAGCCAGACCGAGTCCCCATCCCGTCCCTTCGAGCGCTCCTATACAGTCACGGAGATAGAGTCCCTCACAGGCGTGAACAGGCAGAGCATCTACCGAGCCGTCAGGGACGGAAGGCTCAGCGCGACGTTCCCGAACGGGTCGGCTCGCGGCATGAGGATAACCGAGCGGGACTTCTCGGCGTGGATGGGACGCCCTACGGCTGCATCGTCCTGATACTGCTGCTCGCCATCTTCGCAGTGGCGGGGATGCTCGACACCCAGGGCACGAGGGCCTGGAGGGAGAGCTGGCAAGAGCAGACCACCTTCATCGAGGAGGCCATGCCATGGTAAAGACGCGACCCAAGGACATTGGGACCCGCCAGGAGTCGAGCATCAGGGACGTCCTCAACGACTGGGCCGGCGAGGTCGTGTGCGAGCGAGTTGCGCTCCATGGAAACAAGGACATGGGCGACCTGCGCATCGTCGTGGACGACCTCGTGCTCACCGGCGAGTCCAAGCACTGCAAGAGCTACCCGAGCGAGGGCATGCTCGACGACTTCAAGCAGCAGACCATCGACGAGAACGAGAACGCGAATCAGGACGGCGGCCTGCTGTTCGTGAACAACTACGGGAAGTCAATAAACCGCATGGACGTGTGGATGCAGAAGTCCACGTTCCTCAAGCTCCACGGCCTCGACGCCGTGGTGGAGCGGTACGAGCTGAGCGACGAGGTGCGCGGGAAGCTTGAGCGCATGCTCAAGGACACCGAGCACGACTGGCTGCGGCTCACGCTGCTCGCGTTCATGCACCTGTGCTGGGGACAGCCAGCATGGGGGAAGGAGGAGTAAGTTGAGTCTTCCAAAGCCAAACGAGCCGATTGATTCCGTGGCAATCAGGCATAGGCCGATTTACAGCCTGTCCGACTACGCTATCGACAACTGGTACTCATGCTCGTCTGGAGTCGAGACGACGCTTAGCGTCACCACAACGAAAGGCATCGATGGCAGTTTCTTCGACGCCCTCTTCGCGTGGGCGAAGGAGGCTGGCTTCACGGGATGCAATGACTGTCCGAAGCCCACCAAGGTCATCTTCAACCCGCCCGCGACCATCGCCTTCTGGAACGACGGCACCAAGACCGTCGCCAAGGCCAAGGACGGGGACGAGTACGACCCGCTGTTCGGCATCATGGCCTGCGTCCTGCGCAAGGTCGGCAGGAACCGCGTGACCATCGACTCGTGGGAGCCCGTCATCGGGTTCCTCGCCGACAATCTCGCCGATGCCGACGAGTGCCGCCTCGTCGCGGACATGCTCAACACCACGGCTGACGCCCTTGAGCTTGACGGCGTGATGAAGACCATGGAGGAGTACGACGCCCGCGACGCAGAGCTCGCGACCACGGTGTCCGACCGAATCTCAGAGATGTCCCACCGAATCGGCGAGGACATCAAGAAGCTCGACCAGAGGCTCAACGAATACGAGCGCACCCGCCAGACCATCCGCAACCTCGTGGACAAGGGCGAGCTGTGATTGAGGGGGTGCTCCCATGGCATTGACCTCAAGGGACATATCGCTCACGTCGGAGGTGATGGCCTACTTCACCGACAGGCAGGCGTGCCTAGCCCCGAGCCAGATCGACTGCGTGATGGGGCTTGAGCGCGGCAAGGCGCACGACATCATCGTCCGCGCGTGGGCGGTGGAGAAGGCCAACGGCACAGACGGCCTGCTGTCGTCTGGGGAAAAGGGCTGGAGGTGGTGACATGGCAGACGCAACCATGGTCGACGCCGAGCTTATTGACGACGAGCTCGGAACGCTGAGCAAGGCGGAGAAGTGGCTCGCGAAGGCATCGGAGCGCGTCGCCGAGCGGAGCGAGCTCTACAAGCCGCCCAAGCGAATCGAGAGCGAGAAGCAGCGCAAGGACGCCGTCGAGGCACGCACGCAGGTCCGCAAGGACCACGCGGAGATCGACAACGAGCGCAAGGCCATCCTCCGGGACGTGGAGGACGCGCTCAAGAGCTTCAAGAGCAACGTGAAGGACGTGCTCTCGCCGCTCAGCGACCTCGACAAGGAGTACAAGCGCCTGCTCGACGAGTACGAGGAGGAGTGGCGCACGAACAGGGCAATCGAGCTCACCGAGGAGTACGAGGGCATCGCACCCGACCTCGTGGAGCTTGTCCCGTTCGAGCGTCTCAACCAGAAGTTCGGGACGACGTCCGGCAAGGTGTGGCTCAACCGCTCGACCAACATACAGGCGGCCAAGGAGATGCTCGGCGTGGCAATCTACACGATAGCCGACGCGGAGAGGACCATCCGAGAGCAGGTGCCGGAGGAGGACGTGCAGGACACGCTCCTGTCGTACTTCCAGACGCTCGACCTGCAACAGGCCCTGTCTTGGGCGCGCCGTCTCAGGGAGCAGCGCGAGAACCTCGCAAGGCTTGAGGCCGAGCGCGCGGCTCGCGAGGCGCAGTGGGCGGAGCCAAGGCCCGCACCGGAAGCTAGCGCGCCCGCAACGCCGAGCCAGCCGACGCCAGACGCCCCGCACGCATGGGTCATCAGCATCCCGCTCGCGACCAAGGAGCAGATGCTCACGGTCGCCGACTTCATGCGCTCGCAGGGCATCGAGTTCGACCGCATCTTCGCTGGGGACGTCCCCACGGCATACGGAAAGGTGATGAACGATGCCAGACGATGACATCTACTTCGAGCAGGTGCCTGACGAGGTGTACGCGATAGGCGAGGAGCCGGAAGAGGAGCAGGAAGACGCTGCGGTCGACGAGAAGGCGGGCGAGGATGACATGTTGCCCTTCGAGCGTCGCATCATCGCCGTGCAGCGCAGGCTCAAGGCGCCGAAGAGCCAGTTTAACAAGTTTGGGGGTTATTTCTTCCGCAGCTGCGAGGACATCCTTGAGGGACTCAAGCCGCTGCTTGAGGAGTACGACCTCCTCATGACCCTCGACGACGAAATCTTCTACATCCAGGGCCGCTTCTACGTCAAGGCCACCGTGACGGTGACCGACCCCTTCACCGGGGCCAGCAGGTCCGTGCACTCCTACGCACGCGAGCCCGAGAGCCGCAAGGGCTCCGACCAGTCGCAGGTGACCGGCTCCTGCTCCAGCTACGCACGCAAGTACGCGCTGAACGCGATGTGGCTCACCGACGACAACAAGGACGCCGACTCGGATGAGCCAGAGCAGAAGCAGCAGAAGCAGAAGCAATCCCAGCAGCCGCGAGCCCAGCAGCAGCCGGCCAGCGTCCTCGCTCACTGCGAGTCATGCGGGACGCGCTACTTGTTCGAGACCCAGCAGCAGTTCCAGCAGTTCCTCGCGGCGCCGAACTGCTGCCAGAGCCCGCGATGGGTGGTGGAGTAGTTGGACGACTTCCTCGACGACTCATACGGCGGGCTTGGCTACTACCAGCAGGTCATGAACCTCTACCAGGAGGTCGAGCAGGAGATTGACGAGCTGCGCGAGCACGAGTACAAGGCGGCGGATGCCGAGGCCAAGTACCGTGGGCTGGTGAGCGCGAAGACCGCGAGCGAGCGCATGCACAACACGCCAGTCACGGTGATCTCCGACCTCGTGCGCGGCGAGGAGCCAATCGCGATGGCGAAGGTCGAGTGGAAGAAGGCGGAGGCGGATGCGAAGGCTTGCAGCCATCGCATATTCCTCCTCAAGGACCAGATGTCGATGCTGACCGAGCTCATCAAGCACGAGTGGTATCGACCCAGCAACGGATAAGGAGCAGAAATGCCGGTTAACAAGACTTTTCTCGTAGGTAATTTGACCCGCGATCCTGAGGTGCGTGCCTCGCAGTCGGGCAGCAGCATCCTGTCATTCGGTCTGGCGGTCAACGACCGTCGCCGCGATCCGCATACCGGGGAGTGGGTCGACTACCCCAATTTTTTCGATTGCACCGTTTTTGGCAACCGTGCCGAGGCGCTCGGCCGCATCCTGACCAAGGGCATGAAGGTCGCGGTCGAGGGCAAGCTCCACTGGAGCCAGTGGGAGCGCGACGGCCAGAAGCGCTCGAAGGTCGAGGTGTATGTCGACGAGGTTGAGCTCATGACCCAGCGCCAGCAGGGAGCCCAGCAGCCCGCGTACGCCCCGCAGGCACGGCAGGGGTACGCGAACCCGCCGCAGCCGCAGATGGCGCCCCAGATGCCCCCTCAGGCTCCCACGGGGTACGTCGCGGCTCCCGGCGTGTACCAGCCGGCGATGCCCCAGCCGCAGGCGCCACAGCCGCAGATGGACGTCTACGACGAGGACATCCCTTTTAACTAGGGCCACACCATGGAGTTAATGAAGAAGTGCAGCGGGTGTGGCCGATTGCTGCCATTGAGCAAGTCAAAGACTTGCGCCGGCTTTGAATGGGAGTACGAACAGAGTTAGGAGGAACCAATGCAGTTCCGAGGAACGGTCAAGGATGCCAAGCTCTCAAGCCGTGGCATCAACATCCACCTTCTCGCCAGCGACGATTGCTCGACCGATGACCTTCGCGCCTACTTCGACGAGCTGGTGATGGTCGGCATCGAAATCATCGCGCCGGATGCGCAGGAGGCAGACACCTACGAGCTCGACTTCGAGCCTGACGGCGAGCTTGATTAGCATGCCGAAGCGCAAGTCGCTTTCAAAGAAGATTCGCTTCGAGGTGTTGAAGCGTGACAAGTTCACATGCCAGTACTGCGGTCGCAAGGCGCCAGACGTCCTTCTTGAGGTCGACCACATAGACCCCGTCGCAAATGGCGGGACAAACAGCATTTTTAATCTGGTCACGTCTTGCCACGACTGCAATAGCGGCAAGGGTGCACGGACTTTGGACGACGAAAGCGTCGTGGCAAAGCAGCGCGCACAATTGGATCTGGAAGCCGAGCGTATCGAGCAGCTTGAAATGCTCTACGAATGGCAGAAGAGCCTCGCTGGAGCAGATGCGGTTCACATGAAGCAGGTCGAGCTTGTCCACAAGTTTATCGAGGACCTCTCGCAGGTTAAGATTAGTGACGCTTGTCATGCGCCTATCAGAGAATGGCTGAAGAAGTTTGGCTACGAAGCGACGATGGAAGCGTGTCGCATTTCATTTAGCCAGTATTCTGCATTCGACGAGGCCATCGCCAAGATACCTGGCATTGCATATAACAGGACGCATAGGACTTGCGGCCAATGCGTAAATGCCGATGGGCGTGAGAACCAGTATCTCTGGTGGTGCCAGCTGTTTGACAAGCCGCATCGTTCAAGCTTTGCCGAAGAGTGTGAACACTACAAGAGTATGTTTGAGTGATAGCCATGGCAGAGAATCACAGCTTCGACATTGACGTCGCACAGGTTGTCGGCGTCAATGCCGCCATTATCCTTGGGTCAATACGGCACTGGTGCAAGAAGAATAGTGCCAACGGCATGCACTACCACGATGGTCGCTACTGGTCGTATAACTCAACCAAGGCATTCTGCGAGATGTACCCATATCTCGGCAGGTCGGCAATTGATAACGCCTTGAAGAAGCTTGAGGATGGCGGGTACATCCTCATAGGGAACTACAACAAGACGAAGTACGACCGCACAAGGTGGTACTCCATCACCGACGAGGGCCTGGCTCTGTTCTACCCTCAGGGCAAGATGGAAGACGAAATCCATTCCTTAAAACAAGGAATGGAAGTGCGGGAAAGCCGAAATGGAAGTGCGCCAAAGCAGGAACCTATACCAGTTATAGACAGTTATCTAGCCAGTTCTTCTAATAATATGGCCCCCGAAAAGAAGTCCGGGCGCAAACAGAAGCCGTTTGTTGCGCCTACGCTTGAAGAGGTGAAGGCCTACGTCAGCGAGAAGGGCTATCACTTTGATGCGCAGTTCCTCTTTGACTACTACGAGGCGAACAATTGGCACTTCCAGAACGGAAAGCCAGTCAAGAACTGGAAGCAGTGCTGCGTCACGTGGGAGAGTCGGTGGAAGGAAGGTCGGTCGAATCGCGGTGAGGGAGTGAAGCATGACTACACCGTCTATGACGACGCGCTCAGGAGATAGGGTTTGCCCATACTGCGGCAAGCCGTATCCATTGGTCACAATTCCAGCGCTCTGGGACATTCCGGAGCGCACCATCCAGAGCAAGACGTGCGGATGCGATGGCGAGAGGAGGGCAGGCGAAGCCTTCTGGCGTCAGTACCACATCGACGAACGAGAGAGGCTGCTCCGCAAGGCGGGCATTCCCGAAATCTATTGGGACATACCGGAGGACGTCACCCATCTTGAGGCCATCGAAAACGGTGGCCTTTTCATTTATGGGGACGTGGGCCGAGGAAAGACTTGGCTCGCAGTCGCAACGATGAAGGCATGGATGAATCGAAACCGCTATGAGCGAGCGGTATTTACGGATGCCATGTCCTTCTTCTCGCACATTAGAAAGTCTTACGACACCGGCGACACCGAGCGAGAGGCGATGTGGAAGTTCATAGGTGCGAAGCTGCTCGTCTTCGATGACTTCGGCAAGGGGAAGCCGTCAGAATGGTCTCTTGAGCGCCTTGAGGCATTGGTGCAGGAGCGCTATACAACTGGTCGGCCAACCATCTTCACAAGCCAGTGGGCCGCATCAAGCCTGATTGACCGTCTTGCGGAGGGAGGCTCTGGCGAGTCTGCAACCGCAATCGTGAGCAGAATCATGCAACGCTGCAAGCACGTCGAACTAGGTGGTCCCGACCGAAGAATGCAGCAGTAAGCAGGCGGTGTTTGGGGCGTACGCAGCGTTACGGACACCATGAAAAAGAAAGGTGGCTTGGGGCATCACTCCCAAGCCACTTCCTCAGCAAGGGAGATTATACCATGGCAAACGCGAACGTCGCGCTTGTCGATACGGCACAGGCCTTGTCAAGGTCGGATGCCCTGTTCGGCGAGATTGGCGACGCAACAACAGAATGCGATGTGAAAGCCGCGCTCTTCAAGGTGGAGACGGTCAAGGAAGCGCTGAAGGCAGCGGACATGTTTCGGGAGAAGTCCGTCATGTTCGCAAGGTACGAGGCATACGCACTTGTACGAGTTGTCGAGGTTTGCGGGAATACCGATTGCATAAAGGGCAAGTACCGCAAGCTGGCAGCAGAGTGGCTCTTTGGCCTGAGCGAGACGGAGCGAGACAAGTACGTAGCCATGTGCGAAGACGGCAAGACCATCGACAACGTCTACCGCTGCGAGGTCTACAAGCCGATGCAGAGGTCGGCATTGGGAGATGCGGTCGCAGATTGCAAGGACAAGGCGCGCAACATGCTTCGCAACGATGGAATCGTGTCGGTTCCTGCAATTGTCAATGAGCACGTCAACGACTTCCCACGAGCCATGCGCCAAGAGATTGCCAATGGAGTCAGGGAAGCGGTAAGACAGGCTGGCGGCGTCGGCATCGGTGACGAGCGGGGAACGTACATTGACCCAGAAAAGCACAGTACATATGTCTCTGACGCAATAGCAACGAGGATTTCTGCGGTTGCAAGAGACATCGAGAGCATCTGCGAGCTTTCTGGCAAGTGCAAGAGCATGCCATCCTTCCACATCAAGGGGAATGGCACCCAGATCTCGTTCGTTGATGTCGTATATCTGATCCTGTCTGGTCTTGGGTGCGCCAACGTCGTGTTCGACACGCCAAGCGCAAAGAAGAACTCGGTTCGGATACTCAAGCAGATTGCCGGTGACGTGGGATGAACATTCAGCTCAAGGAAAAGGAGCCACAGAAAAGGTCTAACTCCATCAAGAACGACACGGTGACGCCGAAAGTCGCACAGATGATTCTTACAGGGTTGACGCCTTGCATCGTGACTCTCGGGAAGGATGGCATGGTCATTGACACGCCTGCTGGTTACCCAGGGCTCCTTCTTCGTGCGAACAAGCTCAAGAGGGCATCGACGTACAACCTTACTGAGGTTCTCGCTGCGCGTGACACGCTCATTCTTCTCGGCGCCGGGTTCAGCAACACGGATGTTGTGTACGCAGGCGCAAGCAGCGAGCTGTACTCAGCTATCACGGCGTTCAAGGAATCAGGTAGGAGTGTGCTTCTTCTCAAAGATACCGTTGGGAGCCATCTCGACTCGATGGGAGTCGAGCCTCGCATCGACTATGGAGGCGTGGCTTTGGTCAAAGTCGGTTGCGAAGCGAATAGAGATGGTGCAACTTGAGCGACTACAACCTCTGCACGGAGCCTCAGCCCAAGCGCAACAGGAGTCTGTACGGAGACAAGCCTGAGTGCTGGATTTGCCACAGTCCGTACGTGCACGTGCACCATATCTACCCCGGTGTGGGACGTAGGCCAATCAGCGACCGAGAGGGCTGCTGGGTCTACCTCTGCCCCGAACACCACAATATGAGCGACCAAGGCGTCCACTTCAACAAGAAGCTGGACGCCTTCTTTCGCGCCGACTGCCAGCGACGCTGGGAGCGCCGCGAGGGGATCGACGACCCAGAGCACAGGGCGTTCATCAACCTCATGGGCGCCAGCTACCTTTAGGAGGATGATGGAGACTTGGAAGCCATGCCCTGGCTTCGATCGCACGCATGCGGTATCGAACATGGGCCGTATTGTCCGATTGCCAAAGGTGGCAGGTGGAAAGGCCCGCATTCTCAAGGTCGGCAGCTCTAGGAGGGCGGGCAACGACGACTACGTGCGAGTGACCCTGTTCGGCGATGGGATGAAGAAGACGACGTACGTCCACATCCTCGTCGCGAAGGCGTTCGTCGACGGCTACCAAGACGGCTTCGAGGTGAACCACATCAACGGGGACAAGACGGACAACCGAGCGGAAAACCTTGAGTGGGTCTCCCACAGGGACAACCAGATACACGCACGGGACAAGCTCGGCAGGTTCCGTGGCCCCCGCAAGTCTATGAGGCTGCTGGCCGACGAAGACGTCAGGGCAATCAGGCAGTCGACATCGACGCAGAGGGACCTGGCGAAGCGGTATGGCGTCAGTCAGGTCGCCATCTGCTACATAAGGAACGGAAGGACATACAGGGACGTCAAGTGAGCGATTGCTCACGCGAGAAACGAGGACGAATGATAGACATCGAGGCAAGGCGTCGAGGAGACGCGGAGATGGAGCGGCTCAAGTCGATGCTCACCGACGCGGGAATCGAGTGGGAGGAGCGCGGCGAGGGGACGCCGGTCGTGTGGTTCAGGAACGGGTACAGCAGCTGCTTCGCGTTCCCAAGCCAGACGCATGACGGCAAGATGTGCATCCACTACGAGTCGAAGAAGCTTGTCGACACCGCCGACGAAGCCCTTCGAGTCTGCGGGGTGATTGAGTGAGGCACGTCATCGACGCGCTCCCGTGCCGCCTCTGCGGGAGCACGCCGTACGTGTCCTCCGAGTTCATGTACGGACGGGAGCTGTTCGCGCTGCTCCATCGGTGCGAGAGCGACAACGTGCCGACGAGCGTAGAGGTCGGTCCGTGCAAGGACGTGGAGTCATGCGTCAGGGCGTGGAACGGGCTGATGGGGGCGGAAGTTGGCTAGGGGGAACGGCGACGGGCTTCGCCCGTCCGGCACGACGTCCCTCGGTGCCGAAGACGAGCTGAGGGTCAGGGAGTGGATCCGCCGGAACATGGTCCATGGCACCATGACCGACCACTTCCACACGTCGAGGGGCCTTCGCATCATGGTCGACGAGGACACGATGGTCGCCGTGAGCGAGGCCGACTTCAGGGCGCTCGTCGTGGACGAAGGCTTCCACCCCGTCAACCCGCTGGCGAGGGAGTGGGAGTTCAAGATCTCCAAGGTCCCGTTCCGCCGGAGGTCCGAGGCGAGCGTCGGCGGCTGGCTGCCAAGCCATGCGAAGTACAGGGCGACGAGATTGGGGTAATCGCACATGATTTCTTTGAAGGCGCTGCTTGACCTGCACCAGTGGATGCAGGACGGAAACCAAGGCGCAGCCATAGTCAATCGCGGTGGCAGCGCGGCGCTGAACGACGTTCGGTGCTTCATCGTCGACAAGATTGCTGCGGCCATGAACGAGCTCGACAAGTACTACATCAAGCTTCCCATCGGTGGTGACGACGAGCCGTTTCGCCCCGGCGACAAGGTGCGCACCGTCCATCTTGGCAACGAGATGACTGCCGTCGTCACGGCAGTCACGGACAACGGCATGTTCATCGAGTGTGTGCCAATGTCAGAGGAGTACTACGGCCCGTTCCCAGCGAGCGAGTGGGAGCACTTCACTCCCGATTCTTGGGAGCAGATCGAGGAGGACGCGCGCAAGGCGATGTCGACCTACAGCATGCCGAACGTTGTCATGGACCTCGTGTACCGCTGCAAGAACCTCGCCTCCTACGAGAGGATGCAGGACGCGGAAGAGGAGTGGGAGTGACGGTCAGGCCGATGACCCAGGACGAGCTCGCCGACTGGCTCACCAGCCCGTTGCAGATGCGAAGGGGCGACCGCGAGATGTACGTGCGCGTCGCCTTCTTCAGGCGACTTGGGGACGGCACGGCGGAGCGCGTCTACACGGCTGGTCCTTCTCCAGCCGTTCCCGTCACGCATACCTATGACGGCATCGACTGGGACAACGACAGGACGTTCCTGGACACCCCTGTGACGCTCTATGCGGACTGGGACGAGTGGGTCGCAAGGCTGCGCGAGGAGGATGAGTGATGGGCAGGACGGTTGAGTCGGTTGACCCAAGGCGATGCTGGGGATGCGACTGCCTTGCCTACACCGTGCACGGCTTCATGTGCACGAGGCCGAGGCCGAGCCTATGCACGAAGAACAGGTCGGTGACCATATCGTGGGTTCCGAGCACGACGACGACGGCGCCGCAAAGCCGCAGCTTCACCACGAAGGCGGGCGATGCGAGCAGCGGGGAAATGAGAGGGGAATGACAATGGACCTGAAGAAAGACTTTGTAAGGGTCGAATGCGACTGCGGGTGCTGCGTGCTTGAGTTCGGCAAGACGGAGTGGGATGACGGTGACGTCTTCTACAACGCACGCGTTCTCGATTCGCGCTACGACCACAACGTCAACGGCATCATCGGACGCATCAAGAGGGCGGCTGGCGTCCTGCTCGGCAGGCCTGTATGCTTCAACGACGTGATAATGCGCGCCGAGGAGTTCGACGACCTGCTGCGAAGGCTGCATGCGCTCAGGGGCGGCGAGTGCCGAGTCGATGACGTCGCGGCCGAGAACGCCAGGCTCCGAGACGTGGTCAATGCGATGCGCATCTGCGACGACGACGATGCGGACGGCAGGGACTGCCCGCTCTACGACGAGTCGGAGCCGTACAGCTGCAAGATGGACCGCGTGCTCGACGAGCTTGGCCTTGGCGGCGACGAGTGAAGGTCGGGAAGCTGTCCGTCGAGGTGAACGCAGTCATCACCGACGAGCAGTACAAGGAGGCTATGGCCCTCGTTCACGAGGCCAGCGAACGGATGGACGAAATCACCCGAGAGAACGAGCAGCTCCGAGACATGGTCAGGTACATCTGGGACATGCACATCTACAGCAAGAGGCATCCAACGGCGTATTGCTGGACGTCCGTCATCGAGGAGGCGGAGGCGCTCGGCATCGACTTGAAGTATCCATCGTGACGAGATTGACGGGGAGGTCCACATGAGACAGGTCAGGGAGGACGACATCCTCAGAGCCATTTCCGACGTGGCAGGCGCAATCGGGATGATTGACACCGTAAGCGACTTCGTCGACAGCAAGCCAGCGTCGGTCCTTCGCAAGTACCGTGGCTGGCTTGCCAACACTGTCGGGGACATGCAGGGATGGCTGGAAGATGACTACATTGACGGATACCTTGAGCACGCAAGACAGGGACCCGAGACAGAGGTTTACGGCACATAGGTGCGAGCAGTCGCTCGCCCACTACGCGAGCATCAGGTGCTACGGAGACGGCCATTGGAACGTCTATGACTTCGAGCCTTGCTGGGATGGCGACATCGACTGCTACTACAGGAGGACGCTGCTCAAGGACGTGAATGTCTGCCCGTGGTGCGGCGAGAGCCTGCGGCTTGTGGCGAGCGCATACTTTGGGGGTGGCCGATGCAAGCAGACGAGCCAGTAGGCACGTTCGCCCTTCGGCTGTGCAGGCTCATGGACGAGCGCGGCCTCTCACAGAACGCGCTTGCGAGGCTCCTCGGAATGGGCAGGAGCGAGACCGTGTGGCGTTGGGCGAACGCACAAAGCGAGCCGTCATACGTGATGCTCAGGAGGCTGAAGGCGGCTCTTGGCTGCACATACGAGGACCTGTTCGAGAGGTGATGCCATCATGCCGATGCGACGCGAGCTGTATCCCAAGCACTGGGAGCAGATAGCCCACGCGTGCAAGTCCGAGATGGGATGGCGATGCGAGATGTGCGGCATGCAGCTGAGAAGGCCCGGGGAGCCGTTCGACACGCACCGCAGGACGGCGACGGTGGCACATATGGACCATGATCCGTCGAACTGCGACCCAGACAACCTTCGGTGCCTGTGTCCGGCATGCCATCTGAGGTACGACGCAGCACAGCACGCCGAGTCGAGGAGAAGGAAGAAGAGGGGAGGCCAAGAGCCTCTTTTTTAGTGGAAGGGGAAGCTGTGGACAACACCAGAAACGAGATGATTCGTCAGATTCTCGACCTGTTCGAGACGGTCGACAACCTGCGGTTCGACAACCGAATGCTTCGCGACAGGCTTGAGGTGTTCGAGCGTGGAGTACCCGCAGAGGTCGAGAAGATTGGGTTCATGGACGAGCAGGTGCTCAAGTTCGGCCGCGAGGTCTTGGTGGAGAGGGTGCTCCGCTACTGGCGCGACGTCAAGTACGACGTCGACGACGATACTGGCGACGTGTCGATGCAGCCATACGAGGAGTGGCTCGGAAACGTCTTAGACGTGACCAAGATTCCGAGCTGGTGCAGCAGGGACGGGTTATACGACTACTTCGAGACCGAGCTGCGGTCAATCTACGAGAAGGAGTGCGAGAAGGCCGTCGCCGAGGCGCACAACGAGAGGTAGGCAACCATGATTCACGACGTCACAATCCCGTTCGCCTTCGACACGTCGCCAATCGAGGCACAGATTGAGGCAATCGGCGAGAAGGAAGTCAGCAAGGTCATCGAGTCGGTAACCAAGCAGGGCATCTATGGCGTCATGCCGAAGAAGGGCGGCTACGGCTACTACAACAGCGGCAAGCCGAAGAGCGACGACGAGATTGACTGGCGCAAGTTCATCGAGGAGCGCTTCGCCAAATGGCTCGACTCCCATTCGCAGGAGATTGTCGATGAGGCCGCGCTTCTCCTCGCCACCCGAGCTGGCCGCAAGAAGGCGTGGCGCGAGGTTCTTGACGAGTTGAAGGAGGAGCGGGATGGCTAACCCAAGCCGAGCGATGGCAACCATCCGTCGCATTGACTCGGTGGACCCGATAGAGGGCGCCGACCGAATCGAGGTCGCGCGCGTCGGAGGGTGGAGCGTAGTCGTCGGGAAGGGCGAGTACGAGGCCGGAGACTACGCGATGTACTTCGAGATCGACACGTTCCTTCCCATAGACGACGAGCGATTCTCCTTCCTTGCGCCGCGCGGCATCCGAAAGATGGTGTGGGACGGCGAGGAGCGCGAGGGGCACGTCCTTCGCACCGCGAAGATGCGCGGCGTCTACTCGCAGGGCCTCCTGATGAAGCCCGACCTGTGGGGCATCAACCCCGAGGTCCTGCCCAAGCTCTGCGACGAGCGAATCAACATGAGCGGGCAGATAGGCGTCTGGGAGTGGTACAAGCCGCTCCCCAGCTCCGACTTCATCGGTCGCTACGACCCCTACGTCGCTCCGCGCACCGATGCCGTCCGCATCCAGAACATCGACAAGGTGACGTGGGACATCGTGAAGAAGACCGATTACTTCTGCTCCGTGAAGGTCGATGGCACCAGTACCACGATGCTTTGGGACGAGCGCGTGAACAGGTTCCGTGGGTTCAGCCACAACAACGAGTTCGACCTCACGACCGGGTTGGGCAAGGTTCTATACGACTGCGCCGACAAGCAGGGCATTCTCAAGTTCTGCGAGGACCATCCCATGCTCACCGTGCAGGCCGAGCTGTGCGGCCCGAAGATTCAGTCGAACCGCTATGCGCTCGGGTCGCACAGGCTGTTCGTGTTCTCCCTCTGGGACGTGTCGGGTGGCAGATACCTGGACCTCTATGACTACTCAGAGCTTGCCGAGTCCGTGACGCCGATTGTCGATCTCGACCTCGACCTGTTCGATGAGCCTGCGGACTTCCTCGCATGGGCAGACGGCATGCGCGGCAACATCACGAAGGACAGGCTAGACGAGGGCGTGGTAGTGCACATCCTCGGGCGGTACCTTGAGACGCAGGGCGAGTGGCTTGCCCTCTCCGACGAGCTTGGCATGCAGCGTCAGGTCAAGGCGGTCTCGAACAAGTTCCTGCTCAAGGCGAAGGAGTAGGCATGGGCCGGAGGGAGATCATCCGCGTCACGTGCGACGTCTGCGGAAAGGATTTCGACGTGAGGCGGGAGGAGGCCGACTTATGCCGGTACACGGTGCCCGTGACATTCAGGTCAGACGAGCTGCTTGGTCTGACTTACGTTCACGTGCGGCAGGAGACCATCGACCTGTGCAACGCATGTGCCGGCAAGCTGGCAATCATAAGCGCGACACCCATCACGGAGATGAGGTACGACCCCACGGTGTTCGAGAAGCGCCCATTCCCAACAGGGCGGTACATCTTTGAGTTTGGTGGTGACAAGGAATGAGCTGCGAGTTCTGCGACCTAGACGCTGCCGTTGCCCGCAATGGTGGCGAGCTTGAGGGCGGCATCCTTGTAGGCGAGTGGGCGTTCACCAAGGACGACGACCTCGCGCACCATGCCGATGGCCGCATCAACCTTTGGTTCGACTTCGAGGACGCCGAGTGGTCGCTGCTGATGTTGGTGGCAGATGACCGAGTCACAGACGAGTTTTGGACGTACCCGCTTCCGTCGTGCGTCATGTTCCACCCGAAAGTCTGCCCAATGTGCGGGAGGAGACTCGCATGAGCTGCAAGTTCTGCACGGACGTCGTGAAAGGCTGGGGGCACGAGCCGATTGCCGACACCCCATACATCTACGCAGAGATAGCGAGCGGCCAGATAGAGGTCAACTCGTTCTACGAACGCGAGGGAGACTTCATCGACCGCCCCACGGGAGAGTGCGTGAGGTTCATCGAGATCAAGTTCTGCCCAATGTGCGGGAGGAAGCTGGGATAAACGGCATCAACAAAAGAGAACCGACAGACAGCCCTTCGGGGCCGTCGCTGTCTGGAAGGACGTGTCAATGAGACAGAACTACGTGTTTGGGAACATGGCGCTCATTGTCGCGGACATGCGCTGCCTTGAGCGACTCAAGGAGCTCTTGTCTGGCGACGAGCTGAGCAGCCGGGAGCTTCTTGCCACCACCTATCTCATGGGGGTGAAGGACATGGCACAGCTCTACCTCAAGGCGACAAACGACAAGGACTCCCTTGAGGAGTCGCTAAAGAGGATTGACGACGTTGTCAGCGAGCTTCTGGAGGGGAGTGACGAGGATGCCGAAGGGTAAGCCGCTGTCCACCGAGGACCGAGAGCGCATCTACGACTTGTATACGAGTGGTCTTAGGCAGGCCGAGATAGCGGAGCTGTTCGGCATTACGGCCACGACGGTATCGAAGAGCGTCAGCACGCAGCGCAAGCTCCATGCGGGAAAGAGGGTGGAAAAGGTGTCGGAAGTCGTGATTGGTGGCGACAAGAGAAACGGTCGTCTCGTCTCTCTCGGGAAAGAGAGGTTCGAGGGCACGTGCCTTGTCGGCGGGAAGATGAAGAGAAGGACGTTCACGGCTTCGAATGGCAGGAACGCCCAGCAGCAGTGGGAGAAGTGGTGCCAGACGCTCCGCGACGAGCAGGAGTTCATGGACATGGTGGAGCGCAAGCCAGAGAAGCCGGAGGCCGTGTGCGGCTACCCGCTGGACCCCATCGAGGAGATTCGTCCGACCAAGCAGGACGAGCCGCCGACCGACGAGGAAGTATACGAGGCGCAGGCCGAGATTGACGCGCAGGAAGAGAGGGTCTTGGAGGCCACGGGCGTGCCGCTCGCCGACACGTCTGAGCCAGCCTACCTCATCTGGGCGAAGGCGCCAGAGCCGCGCTGCTACGGCCTGTACCTCACCATGGACGCCGCGCTCTCCGAGATTGACAAGCTGAACGAGGTCGCAGCCTTCCTCGGCGGCGGCGGTGTGTTCGAGGTGGAGGAGGTCGCATGGCGCGGATAAAGAGGGCCGTGTTCGGCGTGCTCATCGCATTGGCCCTCTGTGGGTGCAC
>Ga0326512_10001560_pt1 | contig 17459 bp, 24 predicted proteins | sample 1_2617_0518_D_FD_203652 | JGI IMG/M metagenome (GOLD analysis project Ga0326512, IMG submission 203652) | Bovine rumen microbial communities from UC Davis, California, United States - 1_2617_0518 | ecosystem: Host-associated > Mammals > Digestive system > Stomach > Rumen | place: USA... | reverse complement strand
ATTTTTGGCAATAAAAAAGGGACGCCTTTAAAGGTAGTCCCGAATCAGTTTTTTGATATACGCCTGCTTATTCGGAACGCTTGTCAGCTTCCGAATAACGTCTGCGTCCGTCTTTACGTTGTACCGTATTCTTTGCATTGTACTCCATGATTCTTTTGCTTTCCTTCGTTGGCATGTATTCACCTCCCGCCCGTATTCTATACCGACCCGAGCCCGCTGTCAATAATCCTCAGCGGGTTCGAGGTCGTATCCCAGAATCTCGTCGACGGTCAGCTTGCGGTCATAGTACAGGACGCCCCACGCCCACCAGCTTATCTCGTCGACGTATTCCCGACGGTCGAAGTTCTCGAACCTCAGGAGTCCACGCTTCGGATACGTTCCCATGCTCACGGGACGGAGCTTCGAATAATACTTGTACTCTGTTTTCATTTTTGTTTCTCCCTTCCTCAAACTCCGAGCTGATAAACGTCGTAAATATACTGCGCCGTGCATCCTTCCTCTACGCAAAAGCATTTCCAAGTGTCGCAGGACTCGTTATACTCGTAGCACTTAACCGTGTAAAGGTCTTCACCCGCTCTATAAACGTCAATCTTCGTTCCTGCCTCGTAATCAATCAGCGACATATAAATTTTCATTTTCGTTTCCTCCTTCGTTTTGCTTGCTTCGTTCTATGTTTGTATTATACACCTATATATAAAGAATTGTCAACACTTATTTTCAAAATCGCGTAAATTATTTTCAAATTTTTGGCAATAAAAAAGGGACGCCTTTAAAGGTAGTCCCGAATCAGTTTTTTGATATACGCCTGCTTATTCGGAACGCTTGTCAGCTTCCGAATAACGTCTGCGTCCGTCTTTACGTTGTACCGCAAGACAATTTTGGTCGTGCTCTTTTCGTCGTATTTCTTTTGCGCCTTCTTGTGCGCCTCAGTATCAGCCATTCTTTTCGATATCCTTTCGAATCAGTTCTTTGATATAGCCCTGACGGTTTTCGACCGCCGCCAGCTTCTGGAGTATATCTGCGTCCGTGCGGTTATTCAACTTCATGCTGAATTGTACCGTATTCTTTGCATTGTACTCCATGATACGTTTACTTTCCTTCGTTGGCATGTATTCACCTCCCGCCCGTATTCTATACCGACTCGCGCCAGCTGTCAATAAACCTCAGCGGGTTCGAGGTCGTATCCCAGAATCTCGTCAACGGTCAGCTTGCGGTCATAGTACAGGACGCCCCACGCCCACCAACTTATCTCGTCGACGTATTCCCGACGGTCGAAGTTCTCGAACCGCAGGAGACCCCGCTTCGGATACGTTCCCATGCTCACGGGACGGAGCTTTGAATAATACTTATACTCAGTCTTCATCGCCTTTAACCTCCTTTATTCTGTAATCGCAGTCAAGCCCCAGCCCGTAAAGGTCAACGCACTTTTTTCTCGCCTCGTACTCGTTGCGGGCGTAAACAAAGCAAGACTGCTCCCTCCATTTCCAACCGCTCATTGCGTCGGCGTATTCGAATGTGACTCTGTACCCTTTCATTTCCTTTTCTCCCTTCAGATTGAATTTATCGGAAGCAGGCGACGGTCAAGCCGCCTGCAGTCCTTCGATAATCGTCTGAGCCGTCTTCCGAATAACCTCCATGCTCTCGGTCAGCTCCTTGACTTCCTTGCCCTTGCTCCAGCCCGCGATATATCCGAAACTGTACTCGCTCGTATCCAGTCCCAGCGTATTGCAGACGGTATACGCGACGCTTTCCGCCTGAACTTCTTTCGTCTCGCGGTCTGCGTCCTTCTCCTCGCCGTTTTCCATGTCGTGGAGAATCGAGTGCGCGATTTCATGAATCAGGGTCTTGACGGTCTGCTGTTCGCTCAGCCCTTCCCGAATCGCGATTTTCTTTTCCGCGAAACTATAGAACCCATTCGCCGAGCCGTTGATTTTCTCGAAGACAACGGGAACGGGCGAAACCTCGAACAGCTTGTCAATGATTCCTTTGTACCCGTCGACCGTCCCCTCGAGCTTGCTCAAAATATCGGGAATCTCCTTGCCGTCTGTCTGGCTGACGTCGAAAACCGTAACCGCTCGGAAGCTCGTCCATTTGATTTCCTTTTCTTCCGTGTTCCCGTCGGCGTCCTTGACTTCCTTCGTTACCTTGTGCGGACACGGCGCGAGAATCTTGATTCCCGTTTCGCCCTTGCGAACCTGACGACCGAAGTTTTTCTGCCAGCTCTGGTATCCTGCAACGAGGCTCGCGTCTGGCTTCTGCATCAGAATCAAAACGCAGTTGTTGGTCGAATAGTGATAGAACTTACCCATGCACCGAAGATACTCTTCGTATCGTCCGCTCGTGAAAATCCCCTTGACGCCCTGCTCGAGCTGTTCTGTGATTTCTTTGATATCCTTTGCCATTTTTCAGTCCTCCTTTACTTCGATATGCAGGAATCCGTCCGTCCCTGCGAACATATACTTGACCGTCTTGTTCTTCCAGTTCTGAACAGCCTTCTCGCCCGCCAGACCGTAGACGTTCCTCAGATAAACAACCTCAAGTTCTTCGTCCTTGTCGCCCCAGAGGCTCAGGCGGATATCGCCCTCGATTTCGATACTCTTTGCAAGATATCCCAGTTTCATTTCCTTTTTCCTTTCCGCCCGTCTCGCCGATAGCCCAGCTGGTTGATTATTTCTTTACGAATCCTTGAAAACTTACGTCCCTGACGCTCAGCATCTCGTATACTTGGTTCTTTGTGAAAACCCAGTACGGAATCAGGACTTCCGCCCAGCCTACTTCGTTCGGCTCGCTTACCATCTCGCAGAGGGAACGCGCAACCCAGATATGATAATTCCCTTTTCCACTCCAGCGCCCGTTATCAATCTCAAGCGGGAACGCCTTTTCCGTTCCGTCTTCGAGCGTGTCTTTGTAAATCATGAATTTGCAGTAGGTTTTCATCTTCGTTTCCTTTCTCCCCGTCTCGCCGTTAGGTCAGCTGTTCTTCTTTATCTCGCGACCGAAACCCTTTTGCCTACGTAGAGCATCTTCCCATTTACATTTACCATTCTCAGGTCTGCTCCGAATTTTCTCAGGTCAAGTTCATGTCCGTTCGCCATCTTGACGTTAAATTTCTTAACCCATTTTTTCATCTCGTCGGCGTTCTTTACCATCACCGTTTCGAGCTCTAAATTGTGGATTGTGTATTTCGTCATTTCTTTGTTCTCCCTTCGTTTTGCTTGCTTCGTTCTATGTTTGTATTATACACCTATATATAAAGAATTGTCAACACTTATTTTCAAAATTGCATAAATTTTTTTCAAATTTTTGAAAATAAAAAAGACGCCCCGAAGGGCGTCCTCTTTATACCTGAGTCCATGTATAGGTCACGTTTCCAGAATCAACCACGCACCGAAGGACGTATGTCCCGTCGCTCGTCGGAGCGGCTGGGATTCCCTGAACGTTTGCAATCTTCGCATCGAGCTGAGCAATCGCCGTCAGCGTCGTTTGAATATCCGCCGCAATCACCGAATGAAAGACGACAAACGAAACGACGTTGCCTGCCGCCAGCGGAGTCGTGAGGTTTATCGAAGTCCCAGAACTTGCGAGGGTATAATGCGTATTTTCGACCGCTCGCAACCCGTTGATAAATACCATCAAAACGTCCGTATCTTTCGAAAACGAGGCAATATTTATCGGAACGCTCGAGACCTGAGAGGTAACCTGATACATACTCGACAGCAGAATGACGTTCGTCGTAACTTCGAGCTCTGACGTCAGGTTGTCAAGGAACTGTCTCCATTCCGCCGTTGCTTCGGTAAAGTAATTCGAATACGCCGTTTCCCACTGCGTGAAAAGCGTCGACGTGTCGACCTGATTGACCAGCGACGTTATCCACGGGCAATCAGCCGAGCCTCTCATGTCCGTTATATTCGCCTGCGTAATGGAGTTCCCGCCTGCGGGAATAAGGATATTCGCAAGACGATACTCGTATACGCCTGTCGTCTGGTTGATATCAGGAGCAGACGGATTCGAGGACGGCGTTCCAGTCCTGTAAACGATATTTCCGACACGTCCTGAACTCAGCGTGTCAACCTGAGCGATAACGGAATCGCGCCGAGGAACGGTATCGGTATTCGCGGGAATCGTGATTGCAAGGTCTGACGGATTTTCGAACCATTTGTTTCCGAAGATACCCTCGCCCGCTTTTACAACGATACCCAGCCCGCCAGAGCTAAGAACCTGCAAATCGTCGCTCGCTTCTCCCTCAGGGCTTGCAAAGACGCCATTCGAAACGAGACGCCGATACGGTCTGTTCATCTGGTCAGCTGAGTATAATCTGTCTCCGTTGACCGAATCGAAGAACCCTGCCTGTACTGCGAAAATCTGTTCTGCCATTTTCTCCCCCTTAATCTTCCGACGTTAGAACGTGGACGTCGAAGCTCGTCTGCACTGGAAACTATAGTTATACGTGCCAAAAGTATAGATATACTGAGCCGCCCCAGCGACACCGAAGCAGGTGAACCCGCTATACTGCGGAAGGTCGTTGGATACGGCGTTCGGGTTATATATCGCCCCGATGATTACATACACCGCCGCAGGGTTTACAATCGCCACGATAGGACGCATAGTGCTCCTCGTGTTAGACGAAGACCCATTATTGATATACGCCGCCTCGCCGACGATGCCCTTATAATGGGCGACGATATACTTGAGCCATGCCTGCAAGAAGTCAGGCATCGAAGCGCTCGTCGATACTCCGACCGTACTGGCGTCGAGCGTCGGCAATCCAGAAAAAGTATGCGAAAAGTCCCCGAAGAATCCTTGAGCAACGAGCTTGCTCAGGGTCGACCCGTCCGCCCCGAGTGCGTATGCTTCGGGAGTGTTCAGATTTCCGCTCAGCGTTCCGCCCGTCAGCGGGAGATATCCGTTCTTGACCGCTTCCACCTCGTCGGCAACCGTTCCGACCTCGTCGCTCAAGTTTTCGACCGTGTTAGCCAGCGGACTTCCGTTTCCCTCTTCGTACGCCTGCGCCTTGCCTGTCGGGACTTCCACGTATTCAGCAACGCCGTTCTCCAGATATTCAAACTTCGGTTCGATTCGATAGCCGTTGACGTCCTGCACCTCGACAACCTCAACGATTCGGGCGTTCGCTTCGATTCCGTACTCGTTCCTCACCTTTACAATATCGCCGAGGAAATAGTCCTGCTTATACGTGAACGTGATATCAGGAATAACCGACCCTTCGAACGACTCTGTCTCTCCGTACTCGACGACCTTTTGATATCCGCGCTCCAGTAGATACGCCGAATAAACGACGTCGCGAAGCGTAACGGAATCACCGTCTGCGGGCGTGTCGCTCTGCAGGTCTGCAATTGCGCAGTTCGGAATCTTATAATTTGTCGTAACTTCTCCGTCCCAGAACGAGACATATTCCGTTGCATGCGTCCCCTTCTCAATCTGGGCGAACGAATGCAGGACGACCTGCTCCCACTGACTCTGTGTGGCGTTGACGTTTAGATATAGCATCCCAGACGACCCCGTTGTCACCGTACCGCTAACAGCGCCTTGTCCCATGTGCGAGATAGCCTTCCACGAGCTGTTGTTCTTTGCAGGCGATACGAGAACGTAGCCCTTGCCCCAGCCGCCGTATCCGTCGTCGTAGTTGGTCGATAAATAATACGTTGTATTCGGTTCAAGCTGAATCGGGTAATTATAATAGCCCGAAGTTTTGGAACACGCTACAACCTCAGCCCAGCTTGGGAACAGCAATTTGTTGCGGCTGGTCGTCGTATAGACGACCTCGCCGTTCGGGAACTTTTCCTTCAGCCATGCGAGCTGATTCCCGTCAAGAACCTTGATAATCAACGTCCCGACAGCGTAAACGGGCTTCTCTCCTGCCGTCGTGATATATCCGCTTCCTCCGTCCGCAACGAGCGGAAAAGCGTTCTTCAAGTCGGCGTATCGGATATTCTTTGCAACGTCCTTTGCATCGACGAACAGCTCGTAACGGTCGACTCCTTCTTGATACCCGTACACGCTCCGCGCCCGTTCTGCTCCTTCGCCAGCTCCCGCAACGAGGGCAACGTTGCCCAGTTTTGTATCGTCGGACTTGTACGTTGTGGACGCCAAATTCTCGAATTCGTCCGAAAAGATTACTTCCGAAGTTCTGTTCGTCCCTTTGTAAAACCCGAATTTTAACCCAGAATTTACTCGGAAAATGCGATACCCCCAGCCGTACTTCTGGCAAGTCTCCCGTATCTTTTCCCCGATGTTTTTATAACTGACCTGCTCCGACGTTTCTTCCGTGAAACCTTGCGCCGCTTCGAGACTGAGCAACTGCCCGCCGTTTTCCTTCTTCAGCTCCCGCGCTTCGATGCTCGGCGATATCAGGGCGTCCGAAACCAGCTTTCGATTGAACGCCTCGACGTTTCCGTTGCAAGTCGCAGTTCCCCAGATAACTCTCTGGTCGAGGAATCCCTTTACGTCGTAACCTGATACCGTGATATAATTCCCGTCCTCAGCGTCCGTGTCGAGCTGAATCTTTTTTATCTGGCAAACCATGTCGTCGTCGTCACGCTCCAGATAAAAGCCTTTTTGCATCAGCTGAAGGTTTTCAGACGTCGCGGGAACATATACTTCGCAGTCGCCCCGCTGAGCGTATCGGTTCGCCCAAATAACCGAATTGTAATTATCAACGATTCCGATTCTCTCGAGGTTTTTGTTTAAAACGTAAATGTCCATTTATACGCCTCTGTACGTGTAATAGTAAACGAAGACGACTCCGACCCGCTCCTCATATCCTCCGCCGTCAACCAAATATCCGAACGTGTTCTGACCGACTGCAAGCTGAAAGAACTTCGAGCCAGCTTGCAAGGCGTAAAAGATACTGACCGTCTGCCCGCCTCGAATCAGGCGGACGCGCTTTTGTCCCTCGTGCGTATCAATCCTCACGACGTCCCCTGCTTTGAAAGCATAGACGAGATAAAGATATTCGCCCGTCGTCGTGTTCTGTACCCGAATCGAATTGCAGTCGTCGTTGATGGTCAAAACGACTTCGACTCCCGTCGAGGAGTCAGAATCATTTTCGACGACCGTCGTTCGGTCAACCTCCAAAATCGAGAACGCAATCGGAACGCCCAGTTCAATTGAGAACGGGAATTCAAACGCCGCCGATACTGAAGACGCATCCACCGCGACGTCCGAATTCTGTCTGAAATACGGTTGCGGGCAAATAATCGATATCTGCATCGCCTCAGCGTTCGAGAACAAATCGACCTCGCAAGTCTCAACCACTCCGTCGATATATACGTTTCGACGCTCGTTCTCGAAGTAGAATCGAACGTCATCTTTCGTCGGAAAAAACTGATATAACCGCTGGCGGACTTCCTCAACGTCGCCGTTCAGCTTCAGCATGATAACGATATTCCTCATGCCCAGACGGGACGAATTTTTCTTCGCCCCGTCCATAGTTGCAATCGGCGTTGTGTTTACTGTCGCTTTTGGCGGGTTCAGCCCATGAATCCAAACGACCTGATACATCGCCTCGTTGTTTGTCAGCTGAAGAACCTCGCCCCGTGAATTCCGAACCTTAGCCGTATACATTACGCTTGCCCTCCTGCCAGCTCCAGCAGATTTCTCGTCTGCCTGTATATTTCAATTCGAGACAACGCTTTCGGGCTATTGATAACCTGCGTAAAGTTCGTCGCGTTGCTGATGCTCGTATCGTTGGAGTTGATAACGCTTCCGCTCCGAAGCTGGGTCAGCATATCGTCGGCGACTGCCTGAATCCAGAGCTTGTTCTTTTCGAGCGGGACGACCGCCTCAGCTCCTGAACCTTCCAGTAGACCGACCTGACCTCTTTGAAGAACGCCTCCCGTTGCGAGCAGAGGAATTTCAGGAACGGCAATCGAACCGAGCAGACCAGCGAACGGGCTGATTCCTGCAATCGAGATATTCCGAATCGTGTCGAGGGCGTCGTTGATTGCATTAAACGGAACGGCAACGACTTTATTAATTCCTCCGATAATTGCGTTGACCGTGTTTTTAAACGCTTCCGAAATTCCTTCAGTAATTCCCGAAAAGACTTCTCCGCCCGTAGAGAAAACGCTCTTGACCGTTTCCCATGCATCGCCGAACTTTTCGCCGAACCAGCTCGCGACAGACCCGAAGACTTCCTTCACGCCTTCCCAAGCGCCAGACGCTCCGCTCGTCAGATTATCCCAGAGTCCCGTAAAGAATCCGCTCACGGGCTGAACGATATTCTCGTCAAACCATGCGGGCGCTTTTGCAATAACGTCTTTGATATCTTCCCATGCGTCCTCAGCCCATTCGGTCAGCTCCTCCCGCCATTCCTCAATCTTTCCGCCAATGATTTTGACCGCATTGTCCCACGCCTCAACGAGACCGTCTTTCAACTTATCGAAAAGCTCCAGACCAGTCTCCTTGAATTGATTCAACGTTTCGGCGTCCGTAAAGTAATCAATCAGCCCCTTGACCAAAACCACAACCGCATCGAGCAACGCCATCAAAATCGCTGGGACGTCCTGAACGAGCGCGGTCAGCAACGTAACGCCCGCCTCGCCTATCATCTGCATTGACTCAGGCGAAATTATCGCCTCAACCAACGCAATAATCAGGTCTGGGAGCATGTCAATTAAAACGGGCAACGCCTCCAAAATTCCTGTCGTCAATCCGACCATCAACTGTAAACCAGCTTGCAGGAGCATCGGTAAATTATCGATTATCCCTTGAATCATGCTCTGGAGTATGAATGGAATCTGAGAAACCAGCTGAGGCAAGGCGATGGACAGCCCGTTTATCAATTCGACTATTATCTGCATCGCCGTTGTGGTCAGCTGAGGCAGGCTCGAAACCAGCCCTTGAATAATGCTCATTAGAATCTGGCTTCCGACCGCCATAATCTGAGGCAATGCCCCCGCGATTTCGTCCCCGACGCCCTTCAGCTTTTCAGCCAGCAAATCAATCAGACCGCTGATTCCTCCGCTGTCGTAGGCGTCCTTCAAATCGAGCAGACCCGTAACAAATCCGTTGACCTTTTCCAGAACTTCAGTCAAGGCGGGAGCGAATGCCCCCGCGAGGTTATTCTTTACCGCCGTCGTTCGGTTTTTAAAGCGTTGCATTTCGTCGTCAACCGATGCAAGCCCGTCGAGCATTTCGTCGTCGAGAACGTATCCCGTATCCCGCGCCTCCTGCGTAAAGCCAGCAAGCGACGTCCAGCTCGTCTCAATAAGCGGGTTTAATTCCTGAGCCGACCGCCCGAATAAATCCATCGCCAGAGCGTCCCGTTCTGTCGCGTTGCTTACTTCCTTGAGGGCGAAAATCGTATCCCAGAAAACCTCCTCGTTGCTCCGCAGATTCCCCTCAGAATCCGTGACCGATATTCCGAGCGCCGCGAACGCATCAGCCGCCGAGCCAGTCCCAGACGCCGCCGAATCCATGTTGTTAGTGAGCTTTCTCATGCTTCCCGTTATGGTCGAAACGTCAACGTCAACAAGTTCCGCCATATACGACAGCTCTTGAAGACGTTGCGCGGAAATACCCGTAACGGTTGAGGTCGTCAGAATATCGTCTGCAAATCCAGCCGCTTCGATTGCAACGTTCGCGAACTCCTTTGCGAGGTCTTTTAGCCCTTCTATCGCTCCAGCAACCGCTCCCGCGACAAGGTCAGCCAGCGCCCCTTTGAATATCGTAAAACCGCCCTGAGCCGAATCCGTTTCCGTCTCGACGTCTCCCATCGAACCCGAAAGTTCTTCGTTCGACCCTGTCAATTCGTCCGTTGCGGAGTCGACGTCTGCGAGGGTTTGTTCATTGTCGCTCAGCTCTTTCGAGAGGTTTCCGATTTCGCCCGCCAGTTTCTGAGCCTCTTCGGAATTCGCGCCCTGAGACAAGACGACGTTCTTGTACTCCTCTTTCAGGTCGTCAAGCTCGCTCCGCTGGTCAGCAATCGTACTCTGCAGACGGTTATACGCCGAGTTCTGTCGCTCCGCTTCCTCAGCCGCCTGTGCCTGTTCTTCCTGCAAGTCTTCCAGCGCCTGCTGATAGTGTCCGATATCTCGCTCGGTTTCTCCGACCGCGCCCTGCTGTTCGAGTATCTTCAGGTTGAGCGCTTCGATTGCGTCCTCGTTCTTTGCCTGTTCCCTTGTAACTTCGGTCAGGGCTTTTCGGTACTGTTGGTACTCTTCGCTCGTCTTGCTGACGCCCTGCTCCCGCAGTTCTTCGAGCTTTTTCTTTAATTCTTCAGCTCGTTTCCCGTTTTCGTTGTACGCTTCCTGCTGACGTGATAACTGCGTCTGATACGATTGCAGGACGGTTTTCTGCGACTTAAGGACTTTATCAAGACTCTCGAGTTTTGAACTCAGACCGTCGGCGTTCTTCGTCCATTTCTCCATCCCCGCCGTTTCAGCCTTGAACGTCGCGTTCGCGGTCTTGATTTCCTTCGTCGCTTGCTGAATGTTCTTTTTCAGGTCGGATATATCGACCTTAAATTTCGCGGTAAATTCCTCAGCCATTTCGCCCTCCGTCAGAACCAGTCGTCGCCAGCGGGACGCCTGATAACCGTCTTTCCGCTCTTTGTCGTGACTCCTGTTTTTTTCTTTTGCCGTTCGTTGTACTTGTTCAGTCGATAAACTAGTTTAAACACTTCGCCCGCCCGTTCTCTCCGAATCGATATCGGAGTAAAGGCGGGAAAGCGCTCGCTCAAGGTAACGGCAACGTCAAAGAAAATCTCGTAAAGGGTCAGATTACTCTGACCCTCTTTTAGTTTTTTGAGCCGCTTGCCAGCCCCTTCAGCTCGTAAATTGTATATTTGACGACTTCCACAAAAACGTCAATGATTTCCTTCACGCTCGCTTTTCTGATTTCGTCGTCCGTGATTCCTTCAAAAATATCCTTCAGGAGATTGTTTACGATATCTTTGCTCTGCAGAACGAAATTTCCCGCGAGCTTGATAATCTCCGCATTGTCTCCAGTTTTCAGGCTGTCAAGATTGACCGCCTCCGAAACGTCTTCGACCGTACCCCAGAGAAGGTCGTAACGGTCGACCTCATACGTCTTGACGATTCTCCGCTTCTCGTAAATGTTCAGTTTCATTTTTGTTTTCCCCTTTTCTTTAAAAAGATACGGGTAATCGCAGGTGAAAGGAAAAAAGCCCTCCGAAACGCCCTGACCCAAGAATTAGCGCTGTCCCCGTATCCGATAATGTCAGCTTTTACCCCTCAGCGACTCAGCCAGCCGACTTTGCCTGAAGCGTGTCGGGAGTCGTGACGGTATCGAAAAACGTCGTTACGTTTGCAAGGTCTTTTCCGAGGTCGACGTTCAGAGCCTTTGCGACTTTGCCAGTCTTCGTGAACTTGTGCGTCGTGCTGATGCCCGTATAGACGAGCTCCTGCCCGTTTGCGTCCGTTCCGTCGTTCTCGGTCGTGTTGGTCTGGTCAGGAACGTTAAACGTTCCCTTATATCGCCAGACGTAAACCTCGTCGCCGTTGGTCTTCTTCGCCTTGTATCCGATTGCGAAATACTTAAAGTCGCGCTGACCCTCGATATATGCGCCAGTCGTGGCGTCATATTCCTGACCCGTCAGCTCCGCCAGTACGTCAAAAGGAATCGCAGACGTGGAAATGGTAACGGTATCGCTCGCCGTGTTGGAAACGACGACAGCGGGAATATTGTCGTAGTAATGCGCCTCGTTGGAGCTGTCGGTCGTCTTCGAAATTTCGGCGACGCCTGCAATCGCAAAAACGTTTCCAGTGCGGTATCCATGCTCCGCGCCGTCTTCGTTATCATCGCTCAGGACTTCCGCCGCGACGAGACCTTCGATGCCTCTGTACTCGACGATTTCCTGTAGTGCTTGACTCGGCATTGTATAGCCCTCCTTTAATTGTTTTCCTCAACGAACAGGACGTCGAGCGCTCTGCCCGTGTGCGTTGGCTCGTCGCTCGGAACGTCGTATCCCTTGCCCCGAACAATCCAGCCGTTTTTCTTGAGCAACTTTCGAACCTCAGCCAGCGTTTCAACAACGGTCTGCGGGTTCGTTGAGTAGAAATACACTGTATAATCCCAGACAAAAGCAATTGCGTCGTTGTCATAGTGCGAGCCGTCTTCGGACGAACCCCAGATTGTAAAAAACGAATCGGGATATTGCTCCGCAGGTGAGTACGAGCCCTGCAGACGAACCGAATATCCGAACTCGGTCTGCAAAAGCTCCCGAAGAATCTCCCTCATTTTTTACCCTCCATCGCGTCGGCAATTGCCTGTTCTAATTCGTCTTGAATCATTTCATCGATTTCTTTCATGTACTTTTTTCGGCGGTACATTTCAAACAGCGGTTCGACTCGGCTCATTTTAGGCGTTCCTGCAATCAGATATCCGCCGTGACCTTCTTTCGCAAAGTCAAATCCGACGGGAACGGACGCAACGCTTCCCTGCCATTCGATTTCGGGATTCCGAACGATTGACTCCATCGTTGCCCCTGTTGCATAGTCGCCCTTAGCAGGAAGATTCGGAGCGGCAATCGCCGCCTCCGTATCTTCCGTGACTTTTTTACTCGCCATTTTCAGGGCTTTGTTTACTGTACCCTTGACGTCTCCGTCAAGGTGCTCCAGCCGTTTGACCAGCGGTAGAAAAGCCGCCACGTCAAGCCGTAACGTATTCTTGCCCTCTGCCATTACGCTCGCCCCCGAATGTTCCGAACCTTGACCTGCAGAAACTGATTCTCCATTCTGACGTTTTCTGGCGGACTGACGATTTCGTACGTCTGCCCAGTCGACGGAATGTAAATCCTGCAATCCGTTTTAATATCCGAACGATACCATGTTTCGATAGTCGCCGTGTCCTCGACGAAATACAGTCCGTTGCTTTCTCGCTCCGTTCCGCCGAACGTTCTGAAGCTCCCGAAAATCAGAATCCCGTCCTGCGCTTCAGGATATGTCTTTACCTCGACAGCCTGAACCACCGAATACTTCGGAACGAGTAGCCTCATCGGTACGTTCAGTCTGCCCGAGAGTTTGAAAGTTGCCATTATTGTTTACCTCTTATACCTCGGGAGTAATAACCTGAACGGCAACAGCCCCGCTCGAAAGCGTAAACTTGTAAAGCGTGATTCCGTCAGCCTTTAAATTCTCGAGCTCCTGCGCCGCTCCAGCAACAGAAATTCCTTCGAAGTCATACGAAAGAACGCCGTATACTGTCCCGCTCGTTGCCGTGAAGTTTAATGACTTAATCGACTGATTCGCCAGCTTTACGCCAGCGTCCGCCTCAAAGTTACCAACGCCGTCCGATTCGATAACCGTTGCATCAACATTCGCAATTTTGAGAATAATTCCGACCAGACTCAGAAAATCCACCTTCTGAACGGGAACGATTCTATCGTTGTTTACCATTGATTTACCCTCCTATTATTTGAGTGCGAGCTGGGACGCCCGCTGTTTGAAATACTCAGACAAACGACCGTCCCCAGCTCCAAGATTCCACAAGTCAAGGACTCCACGGGCGACGATTCCGACCGTGATATTTGATTCCTTCACGCCTGCTTCCTGAAGGAAAGCAATCGTTTCATCGTACCAGACCTGAACCGCTCCGTCCGTGTCCGTTCCCGTAATTCCGATTGCGTTTTTTACCTCTTCCAACGTCGCACTCATCGCCCGCGCTCCTCCTTAATCTTTACGCTTTTTTGATAATCCAGAACCCCTTCGGGTTGAGGACTTTGCCGTCGACGACGGTCAGCATCTTGTTAACCCACTCGTTGCGCTCCTCGTCGAAATAGCGACGCATGCCGAACTGCTCGTTCGTATTAATCGCGTACTCAGTCGGTTGCCAGTAAATACCGATAACGTCTCCGCTTGCCGCAGTGTCGAAGTCTGCAATTACGTCAGGCTCAACGAGAGAAATATTCCGACCGAAGAAACGACCGTTCGGGTTTGCAAAGTCGCCGTCGTTGACTTCCAGTCCAGTCGCCTGTCTGAAAATCGGGTTGTTGTTGCCGTCCGCCATAGTCTCGAGGTATGCGTCAACCGTGCCGACGGTGAAAATGAATTCGCCGTTACGATATCCGAGAGGCATCTTCGCGAACAGACGCTTTCTCCATTCCGTCCAGTCGCTAATCTGAGTCGCGTTGAATGTAACGACGTTCGTTACGCGCGGGTCGTTCAGGATACCGAGCATCTGACCGATACCAGAACCGCTGACGATACCCTTGTCCATAGCTTCAAGATATGCGCTCAGCATCACGCGAACGATTTCACGCTCGAAGACGTCGAGGGCAACGATAGAAGAAAGCAGGGTCTGGGAAACGCGAATCTCCGCCATGTTATAAGAGAACTCGACGTAATCGGTAATCTTTCCGCCGTCCTGTCTCGGAGAGACGGTATCCTCAGTAATCCATTTAAAGGACGCCTGAAGTTCTGCAATCGGAATCTTGACCGCGCCGCGAACGTTCATCTTGCGAACTTTGGAATACAGATTGCCGTAGGTCTTGCGAGCCTCATTAATCAGCTCGTTGAGAACGGTCGTCGGGATGGTCGCGCCGAGGGTATTCGTATTCGCAGGAGCGCCGTCGCGGACGTAAAGATTTTCTGGAATCTTCTCGCCAGTCTGGGCGTAGCGCTTGAACGCCATACGATATTCGAGAGTCGCGAACGGGTCGTCGACCTTCTTCTCAGGCTGAGCGGAACGAGTGCCGAACGTTGCGGTCACGTTGCCGTTTACAACCTTCGCGTCTGCGGGAGCGGTCGGCTCGGCGGAACGCTCTTCGGTGCAGGCGTCGAGCTCTTCCTGAGTCTCGGTGATTTCGTCTGCCAACTCTTCGAGCTGTTCGTTAATGGAACGGACTTCCGCAACGTCATTCGATGCAAGGGCGCGGGTCTTCAGGGATTCCTTTTTAGCCTTAAGACGCGCCATACGCTTTTCGAGATATTCTTTTCTCATTTCATTTTCCTCCAATGATTAGTGTTTTCGCTTTTTCAAGCTCCAGTAAATCCGTCTCCACGGACTCCGCTTTTTCCGCTTCTTTTGCTCTATCCAGAGCACGGCGAGCGCTTTCCAGCGCCTCCTCGTTGCTTCGTGCGGATATTTCAGCCGACTCATACGCAGGAAACGTAACTGCGCTGACTTCGAAAACTGACCGAATGTTCATAACGTGCCTTGTCGGATGGTCTGTTTCGAGACCTTCCCAGACAACGTCGGCGTCTGGGTCAAGGGCAAACATAAAAGACATTCCCGTAATGTCGCCACGGTCGACCGCGCTTGCGAGTGACCGCGCTTCGGAATTGTTCTTCGTGTCCAGCTTTACCCAGTCAAGGTTCATACCCTCAGCATCGACGGTGAATTTCATCGTGCTGTTAGAGTTGTTCCTCCGAGACCTTGCGAGCGGGATTTTGCTTGTATCATGATTGACAAGAAACCTCACGTCCCGCAGGTCTGTTTTGTCGAGCGCTCCCGCTTCGATAACTTCGTCGAAGAGACCGAGGTTCGTTCGCGAATTGTAAACAATCGGACGCCCCTTCAGAATTCGGACGCCGTCCTCAGCCTCTTCGGAGCGAATGTCGAATGTATACGCCCGCCGCTCAATCTTGTATTTTTCGTCCATCTTTTAGCTCCTTTACGCCGTCCAGCCAGCGGCGACGAATGCGTCCCAGTTGGACAGGCTCTGGCATTTAGTTTTCTGTGTGGTACTAAGTCCAAGCTTTGCCAATGTTTTTGTGCCAGTGTAGGCAGTTGCACCAATGCACATGCCCAGAATATTATTTAACGATTCATCAGACAGTTTGCCACATCCATAAAACATGTCTTGCACATCGGATGAGTTTTTTACCTTTGCCAAATTAAAAATTGGCACAGATTCCAATGAATCACAGTTCCGAAACATGCTTCCTGCATTGGCTACTAAATGCAAATCAAATAATGGAACAGACACCAATGAAGTACACCCAGAAAACATATTATCAGTGTATAATGCTTTGCTTGTGTTGAGCAATGGAACAGATTCCAATGAAGTGCATTTGGTAAACATATAACTAAACTGCGTAACACTACCAGTATTAAACTGGGGCACTGTTTTTAATGATTGGCAATTATCAAACATGTGTTGCGCCAATTTAACTGTTTGCAAATCAAACAAAGGCACAGACTTCAATACAACACAATTGGCAAACATAGATGCTGTATTTGTCACTTCACTGGTATCAAGCAATGGAACAGATTTCAATGACATACAGCCTTCAAAAGCGCCACTCATATTTTTAGAAGCACTTATGCTTAAAGTTGGAACATACAGCAGGTATTTGCAACTATTAAACATATTGGAAAATCTACTGATATTGCTTGTGTCTACCATTGGCATGAAGATTAAATTGGTATCATGACCAAATGTTCGTGCAGTGTCCGACGGATTCCAGCTGTCTTTAATCTGTTTCGCGTACTCGAACCCTTCCTTGATAAAGTCAGGCTCTTTCGCGTAACCGATTTCCGACCAGTCCCTGTCGCCGCCAACGCCCTGCTCGACAAGCATCGTCAGGAGCGTTTCAATTCGACTCTGCGGTTCTTCGGTTTCGACGTCCTCGCCCAGCAGTTTTAAAAGCAATCGTTCGTTTCGGCTCTGCGGCGCAGGCAACTCATTTTCCGCGCCGAGGATATTCTGCAGAATCGCCTCGTTACGACTCTGCGGAGCTTCGAATTCTGCCATTGCTCTCTCCTTTTTTACGCGACGTTTACAACGCCAAGTTTCATCTCGGTAAAGGTAACCATTGAAGTAATGTCAGTGCTCCCTTGCACCACCGTTACAGTTGTCTGGACGTCAGTAGCATCAAGCTGAACCCCAACCGTTAAACTGCCAACTGCAAAACTGAGGTGTGCGGTTGTGGAAGTACTTGACTTTGCTCCGCCTGCATATCCAATTATTCCCTGTTGCCCCATCTTTGCAGTGCAATAGAGGATAGGCACACTAGTTTCCGATTCTCTGACCGCATCAATCACCGCTTGCATTTCTACCTTCGTGAAATTTAAATCTTCGCCAGTGCCTTTGTACTCTGCAAGCCACTTTGCCCCGCCTCCGATAACGTCCTTCAGGGCGTCGAGCCCTTCGGCGTTCGTCTGCGCTTCAACGCCAGTAATCAGGCTCAGCGCTTCGGCGTTCGTCGTCGCGGTAAAATCTTCTTCCTTGCCTCCGTTCGCAAGATAAACGTTCTTCAATGCTTCAAGGTTGGTCATTTTCTGCCTCCTCATTTGTATTCGTATTCGCTCCCGCTTGCTCGGCGGGCTGTTCTTCTTCCGTGCCGTTCTGCTGACCCTGTTGCGTTCCGACCTGATACTGTGAGGCGTTGTTCGCGTCAATCCAGTTCAGACTCATGTACCGCTTGCCCTCAAGTTCAGGCAACGGACGCAACCCCAGAGCCGTTCGTTTTTCATTCTCAAACAATCCGCCCGTCGGACTCAGGATATTTATCATTTCGAGCGTCTGAGAAACCGTC
>Ga0326512_10001559_pt1 | contig 17466 bp, 17 predicted proteins | sample 1_2617_0518_D_FD_203652 | JGI IMG/M metagenome (GOLD analysis project Ga0326512, IMG submission 203652) | Bovine rumen microbial communities from UC Davis, California, United States - 1_2617_0518 | ecosystem: Host-associated > Mammals > Digestive system > Stomach > Rumen | place: USA... | reverse complement strand
TCTGCCTTATCCCCCACCCTAATGGGTGTTGTCAGCGGATACTCCTTCACGCATGTCGTGCGGTTATCCATCGAGCAGACCTTGCTCAGTTCCCCATGCAGATGAATGACCCGTGTCGATCCAGCCCGTTCATGCAGGTTATCCACATTCTGCGTGATAACCGTCACCTCATGCTCCTTCTCCAGCTCCGCTATCATGCGGTGAGCATCGTTTGGCTCCACTTCGGCCAGCTTTTTCCGCCTCCAATTATAGAAGTCAAGGCACTTCTGCGTCTCATTATATAGGGCATCCGTACTGGCCAGGTGAACCCACTCCTCGTTTGTCCACATGCCATCCTTACCACGGAATGTACTCAATCCGCTTTCAGCACTAACGCCCGCACCAGTCAGGAATACTATATGTTGTTGAGTCATACTTTATCTTTATTAAAGATTAATCCCATCCCTCTTCATCATTATTCTCCATATAGCGGCTCATGCCGTTGTCGTCCATGTCATCTTCCGATGCAGGATCGAAGCCACGCATATTGTCTGGCTTGTGAGGTGGACGACCTTTGCCATGGGGTGGGGGAGGTGGCGGTCCACCAGGGTGCATACCATCAGGAGGTGGCGGTGGTCGATGGCCTTCAAACCTTCCACTGTCTGGTGGTGGCGGTGGCATGTCTGGACGCATAGAGTCTATAACAGCGATACTATCCATGTCACCGACTATAGTTTCATTTGGGCTCTTCCTGCTGGTACATGAAACAATGAACAGTAGAATACCACCTATAATATATATAAGTCTTTTCATCCCTGCGATAAAGTTTTATTCCATTGCGTCAGGACTATCGTAGAACTCCATTGCTGCAAGGGCTTCGTCATCATTGCTGAAGTCCGAATCTTCTTCGAAGATTTCTTCCACCTCTTCGGCAACTTCTCTATCCTCCATCTGCTCTACCTCCACCTTTTGTTTCTCGGGTGTGAACGAACCAATCTTTCCTAATTTTATTCTATGTCTCATAATTCTTATCCTTTATATTCATTTATTACGCTACAAGCAGCAAAGCGGCGATGGCTCCAAGCCCCTCTGCTGCAATCTTACCTAACCAACTGTCATCTGTCAGCTTATGCTCTACGATGTAATCGCGTAGTTTTTGCCGCCAGACCTTATTCTGCAATAATACCCACATGTCATCATCAAAGTGCCCATACGTCACGTTCTCTTTAAGCCACTTCTTGGTCGGAGTCGTTCCTTCAGGTACAGCCGTCTTGTGAATCAAATGCCAGAACCCGTCACCTTGCAGATGCCAGAACGGATTTGAAATGTCTGCGGGATTGGGGAACTGCGAGTTCCTGGTATATTGTTTCATCAGCACGAGATACCTTTTCTCCAGCCACTCATTCAAGGTAAATCGGTTAACGGTGAACTCTCCACTTTCAACACCATCAATAAGGGCTAATATCAAAACCGGCTTGGCCACAATGACCTCACCATGAATCTTTGCCTGACGTATGCTCATTATCCGCTTGATATAATGTGCATAGCATTGTTCGTAGTTGTAGAAATGTAGCGTTCTGTTCATATGCTTGCCCTCATTAAACATTAGTCACCCCCATAGAACCCAGGAGCACCTTCAAGGTCTTCATCATAATAGAGAGAACTATCCAACTCTGGGGCGTACTGAGGTTCATTTCGCTTAGAAAAGCGATTATTCCTTACCGGTGTAAAGCTAAGTTCTGCACCGCAATAAGGACACGTCACGAAATTCCCTTCTCCTGTAGCGCGGAAAGGTAATCCACATTCGCAACAGTTCGTAATTACACATTTCTCCATAACATAAAATCAATTATATCTTTGTCCATTGTGCTTTAAGAAGCGTGTTAAATATTGATATAGACCTATCTGATATCGATCCTCCTGGGCTCGTCTTCAAGTATTCTGGGTCACAAACGACAATGAGCTTGTGTCTTGCACGGCTTATCGCCACATTAAGCAGCTGCTCGCCTTGTTCACCTGCATATATCTTACCGAAGTAGGGCTTCTTGCCCTTCTCAAACTTAGAACAGTCAACCATGTCAAATATGATGACGTCACTCTCAGACCCTTGAAAAGTATGGACGGTACCAATTTTAACCCTATCTTGGAAATCTGTACTATACTCCCGTTTCGAGAAAAGTGCTTTTAATAAAGAAACCTGGCCTGTATATGGCGTAATAACGCCTATGCTGAATGTATCCTCTTCATGCTCGTTATATAAGTCTAGAAGATGCATGACAGCCTCCGAATTTGCAAAGTTCTGCCTTGTTCCCCCTTTAGTAAATCTCACCATACCATCAGTAACACTGCACATTCCAACAACACATTCACTGTATGGAGGGCGAGCCACGATAGAATTGTATTTTGGGTTGTCAGTCATTAAGTGCCCTCCATAGAAAGGTTTGTTGATGATTTCTACAAGTTTGGGGTTGGAGCGTCTTTGATTTAAAAGTGGGTGAAGTGCAGGATGATTAGTGTGATTTATATCTATACCGCACAATTTAAAGACATTGTTTTTAAGAACAGGGATACCTGCAACAGTAATCGGTGATAGCTGTTGAAAGTCACCCACAAGAATAATTCGTTTCGATACATTTCTTGCAAGAGCGATTAACTGAGGCATCGCCAACATACTAGCTTCATCAACTATCAAATTGTCAAACAAACCATCTTTGAGTCTCGGATTGATCACAAAGTTTGAAATGGTTGAGAAAACAACCTTAACTTGATTGATTAGATAGTCCGTATGTTCCTTCAGTTCTTCTCGAGCATCTTTCAGCTGTGCTTTGATTTCAATCGCTTCATTTGAAAATTGCTGATTTGCCGTTCGATACCCTTCGAGTTTTTTGTTGTAGAGTTTAATCATCAAGCGTATCTTGCTCGATATGGCATCGTCAGGAAACAAGAAATCAGTTCTTAATAGCAGTTCATCTTGTGTGCGACCCGCTCGGTAGAACTCACCTCTTTTCATTTCAGGTTCCTCTACTGTTATATTCTTAACAACCTTGTTTAATAGCTGGTCTACTGCAACATTTGACAAGCAACAAACTGCCGTGCGTTCTCCGGTCATACTATGAAGTGCCATAATAATAGCGGCGAGAGTGTATGATTTTCCCGTTCCTGGAGGTCCCCAGATAAATGTTATATCTTTATCTAAAGATGCCTTAAATGCAGAGAATTGAGATTTATCTTTAACAAAGTATTTTTCCAAATAGGAAGGATAAGGTGGGTGTTTAATGTCTTTAAGTGTTTCTGTAGAGCCTTCAAGAAATTTATAAAGCGGATATGACTTATTTATGGTGTATTCAGAGAGTTCTTCCAATAGTTTCTTTAGTGCGATGGTATTCATCGTTGCGTCAGAAATGACACGACAGTCAGATGTTACAAAAATAAGTCTGGTAGAACTAAAGAATAAGATGGCATTAGCATAATCAAACTCAACCACCTCACAGCTATAAGGTGCCTCTTTAGTCAAGAAAATAAAAGAGACTCCATCGGTAAAATGCGGGTCTTCACCTTCATCTACGATTAGTTGAGCTTTATAAATATATTGACCCTCCTGTGTGGAAATTCTGTCACATGAAGAAACTTTGTATCTCTTTTGGTTCCTTGGATCCTTTTGTGCAGTACATTCAGCATCCAAAGCACGGCTCATTAATTCAAAAAGATTTAATTCTTCATCCTCCCCAAACAGGTATGGAAAGTTTTCTCTTATTTTTTCTTCTTCAAAAGAATACTGTAAATCCTGACTAAAGTAATAAGAGTAGTCGTGTTTTACCTTACTCATTAGTTCGCTACGCATGTATGATTTCTTTTCATAATCAAAAATGAGCGCAGCCCAGGCAGCATGAGTATTCGTTTCATTCATCATGCCAAGCGACATCACTTTCCTTACACTATACTCAAATAGTGCTAGAGTATTATCGTTTAAAGGAGGATTTATATACATGACAGAATGTTTTATATCTTAAACCAGTCTTTGTCCTTAACAAAGTATTTGCTAATTTCCTCTTTCTCCTGTACCATCGTAACACCGAGGAAGAAAGCAGCACGCGAAACGCCCACATATATGTAGCGTTTAAGAATATCGTCATTGTTAAACTTGTCAATATTATGGAAAAACACAACGTCGAATTCCATACCTTTGACAATGTCTATAGGGTAAACACATATATGTTTGTCCGATACAGTTTCTTTGTCAGTTCCATCAAGCACCTTTATTTTCTTGGTTTTAAAAAAAACGGTATCTTGTAGTCTCTCCATAAATCGAGGGATATATCCTTTATCGGTTACAAAGATGGCTATAGAAGGGAGATTATCACCATAAGCGCGGAACACCTCTGCTATTCTTTCAGATATCCATATGATTTTTTCACTTTCATCTTCGTCAATATATATAAGAGGTGCGGGCACTTTTTTAGATGTCATAAAAGCTTTATAGTTTGGCGTTTCTCCAAGAGAATCTATACAGAGTTTTTTAGCTACTTCAAGAACCTTAGTACTTTGTCGGTAAGATTTCACCATTTCAAAAGGCACTGGGTTGGGTACCACGCTTTCCAACTCTTCCCACGTTTTAATGCCGCAGTCTGTAATTCGTTGCATTCTATCGCCGCAAAGAGTCAACGAGTTAAATTCAATTTTCAATAGAGATTGCATTGCGTAGATTTCGCATATACTGAAGTCGGTCGCTTCATCAACACCAATGATGGGACGGGCTGCCTCTTCGTATGCGTCAACATAAACATGGGAGATTTGCTTGTTTGTAGAAATCTTAATCTGTTTTACCAATGTGTTTATAAAGCCAAGTAGAAGAGACTGCTCCTGAAAGTGCAGTTCTCTGCCCTGCTTATTCTGAATAAGATCTCTCAACAACGGAAGGTTACAACCTTCAACTTTGGACTTATTCATGTATGCACGGAATTTTTTATATCTGGCAGGAATACCATTCAGCATAATTGCACGTATTCCCCTTGTATATTGAGCAAACTGCTCAAATATCATTAGTTCACCGATTTTCTTAATTTCGGCATCAAATTGATTCTCAATTATGGGAAGAAGAACATCTGCTATTAAAGCCTGTTCGTCTGACAACTTTTTCCCTTCGTTTACTTTAGCATAACAATAAGCTTTGAGCCATTTCTGTATTGGGAGAGACATTTCATGCGGCTTCGGTTTATTACCAAGCAATGGCTTTATCACTTTTTGAATTGCGCTTCTAATAATTCCGGGGTCCTCAGTCTCTTCTTCCTCCATGTATGTGAAATCATCATCATCTTCTTTGGCTGCATCAAGTACATCATCAGAAGTCAAATCAAAGAATATTTTAAGTTCATTTTTCGCTTTGCTATCCTGATCAATTAAAGAGCATATCTTTTCAGCAAGTTCGCTTATGGTGTTATTACGTTCGTTAAGCAGTTTCTTGCAGTCATTGCCATATACAGACTCTAAAGAATTAAAAAGAATAACAAAGTGGTTCAGTTCAAATTCTGTAGCGTTATCAAATCGATTCTTGATATTCTGTGCGATTGCCGTCCATTCGTATATTACACCATCTGTATTTAGCTGCGGAAGCTCATATTTCACGTTTCGCCATTGGTCCAAATAAAATTCGGTAAATGCTTTTACGACATTGAAACCTTGGTAAAAGAGAGTTTCTGTAGAATAACATACTTTGAATGGTGCCTTACTATAGCTTGTTTCTAACAAGTTATAGTCTTCCTGAAGTATCATACGGCAGTAGTCTGTCCAATTCCTTACTTTTTCAGATACATGTGTAAGGCCTTCCTTTTCCATAGCATCAGCAAGGTAGTCTTTCAGCAAAACAGATGGTGAGAAAAACATCCAATCGCAATGGTTTTTAATTGCCTCACGTAATTGTTTTCTTTGAAGAGTTGATAACTTGTATTTATTAATTCTGTTCTTCTCATCCTCATCAATAGCATAAATATTTGTAAGGTAAGCCAACCGATGAATCATTGTTGTTGTTTTACCCGTACCTGGACCACCTTGTATAACAACTGTTTTTCCATCATACAGATGTTTTTCCATGATGCCAGTCTGAATAGGGTCAACAACATAACTATAACGCATCTCACCCTGCTTGCGGATGTAGATGGTTATGTTCTTCAAATCTTCCTGCTGCTCTGTAAGGATTCTATATTCCTTTTGCAATTCGGCAATAGAAGCATTATTCTTGGTTTGTTCAGAGCGAGAAGTACTACCTTTCTTCTTTTCTTCTAGGTCATTCAAACGAGCTTCTATCTCTCTTATATTCTGTTGGTTCTTTCTTAAAGAGTGTAGAAAATCGGCCAAATTTCTATACTGATATGTGAGTTTGTCACCTGCAATTGAAATAGTATGATTTTGAAGGTTAGACTGATTCTCCAGAAGAACCGTGTGTGACTCCAGCCTTTTGATTTTGTTTATAGTAGCATAATCAAAGGATGTGCCAACTTCACTTTTCTGCATTCTAATCGCAACGTCAGAATACTTTGGAACAAACCGGCCAAATCCGTTTAGGGAGGACAATTCCCTGGGCGCGTATAATCTGCTAGTAAACCAAAAGTTATTGGGTTTTCCATCATATATACAATGTACTCTTGCAATAGCGAAAATGCCGACCTTATCTCTCGCTGTTTCACATGCTTTTAATTCTCCAACGATTTCTATTAGGGTTTCTTTTTCCTTGTTACTTGAAGTGGCAGAAGTTATTGACTCGGGTTTCTTTGATTTCTCAGCGGCAGTAGTTGTTTTGTTCTCGCTACCTGAATTCTGAGGAACGGATGTACCTTTTTTCTTTGTTTCTTCAGGTTTTGGCCTATATGATTCTGCAGATGCTCTCTGTTCTGGAGATATTTTGTCAACGGCAGACACACTGTTCATAATAGCAATCGCTTTACTCATATCAAATTGAAGGCTACTCACTCCTTTGTTTTTCTGTAAGCGAGGGCCTTCTGGGACATAACCATGTCCTATAGGCGTGTGCTTTATTTTACCTTGTCTATATACGCTTTCTGGTGCAGCGGGTCTGCGAACGGGAACAGCTGGACGTTGCGTATATGTTTCTTTAGCTGGTTTTCTTTCAGAATTGACTTTAGCTTTTTTGTTGTCAGTCTCTTTTTGGCTAGCCTTCTTTTCTCTCTTTTTCTCAATCGCTTCAATATTAAACAAAACGTTAGATAGTGTGCGACCAGTTCTAATGCAATATGTATTTCTTAGATTAGTGTCTGTAAGATATTTAAATATTGCTATGTCTATATAAGTTGTAATGACTGTATGCCTTCTACTCAACAATTTGAATAAGGCATCCAGCTTTTCTTCGCTGTTAATAGGAAGAATTTCTTTTAGTTCTTGATTGAAGTTAGACATATATAAAGTTATTCATATCCACCATTTTCATAATAGGAATCATGATCATCTTCTGCATCATACAACGCAGTGTCAGAATCTCCTGTAAAGTGGTGACGATCCTCGTCAAAGGTGTCATCATCATATAAATTCCCCCAGTAGTTCCTACGAGGACGATGTCTTGTCGGATGCCCATCAGGTATAGGATATGATGAACTATTTATATTTCTTTTCTTTTTCATAATTTACCAATCTGAAAGGCCATACTCATATTTATCTTCCCAATCAGGTTTGTTGCCCTGTTGAGCCTTATCATTTTGCGCTTTGAGCCTTCTGATTTTGTTAATGGGGTCATTATACGATAGGCCGCCAAACTTGTTTGTTCTCTTTCCTTTACTCATAATGTATATTTAGTTATTCATTTATTTTTAATTCATACTAGCTCAAATAAAGCCTGGCTCTTCTTTGTATTTCACAGAATCACCTTCTGCCGCCATAGGCATCTGCATGTCTTCTTCATCCAATTTTGGATAGGGTAGGACGGTCGCCCCATGATCCTGCAGCCAGATGTGGTTCAACGTGAAAGCGATAGAGTCAAGTGTCTCTTCACTCTTAGCAGGTTTCAGTTCGCACTCCCACACTGTGATGCAGTGCCATCCCATGCTGGCCAGTGTACGCTGTTCCTCTCTATCTCGTTCCTTATTTCTCCGAATCTTCGTCACCCAAAAGTCACGGTTTGTCTTGGGAATTTTGCAGCACTCTGAGTTCTCTGGCGCTTTCATATCCACTTGATGGCCATGCCAAAAGCAACCGTTCACGAAGATGCAAGTGCGATATTTTCTTAGTACGAGGTCAGGATGTCCAGGCAACCGATTATGGTTTAGTCGGTATCTGAAACCTCGCTTCCACAGGCCACGCCGCACAATTATCTCCGGTTTCGTGTCTTTCGACCGAATTGCTGCCATATTATTGTGGCGTTGTTGTAGGGTGTGGACATCTGACATATGATAACTATCCTGCAGCTTTAAATCTAAATACCTCTTCTTCTTTAAGTTTTGGGAGATTTGTCACGTTCCTAACATAGTCGCCTATTACATGACGCCAGTCATTGGGTTTCATGCTAAAATATTTTTCTTGGAATTGTCTTTGGCATTCAATGACAATCTGCATAATAGTAGTCCCTTCATCCAACTCCATCATATTATGAATAAGACGGCGTTCATCTGTATCAGGTTCGATGGAAACAAGCATTGAACCGTCAGGGATCAGACGTTGATCTTTAGCAGCATTCTTCCGTAATGGACTTTGTCCTGAATTGCTGGTCTTATTTCTATTCTGAAAAATGATGGATTTCAGCTCATCTACAGTAAGAGGTGGAGTCTTTCTGTGAATCATAGAATGACAGTTAGAACAAACAGGAACCAAATCTCTGTCAATATCAATCGAATAGTTATCACCCATCTCAGACACAGGAGTTGTGTGGTGTACTTCTATATAGTCTTTGCCAATTAATCCGTAGTTTTCTAGGAAGTTGAAGCCACACACACTGCAGGTGTACCCCTTATGTGCCAGACATATTTCCCTGTTAACTCTACTTCTTTCGTATTTAATAGACTGGATAACCTTGGGATTGCCCTCTTGTTGTGGCGTAAAATCATTATTGGTTATAGACTCCTCTATTGTTAGTAGTGAAAAAACAAGTGAGACTCCATTGATTATCCAATTTCCCAGTAATTCGATGACCTCGTCTTCATTGTTTACTTCAGGGATAGGAAGAAGCACTACCCTGCAGTTGAAGAAACGCCACAAAGCAGGCCACTCACTATTCGGAGTTATGTATTCGTTGCCATTGACGCAAAATCTTACCTTTGCGTTTTCTTTGCAGAGGACATCCAAGTATTGGAAAAAAATACTTTTTTTCGATTCTGATGCACAGGCCATGTCATTGAGAATTGCTTCTGCATTATTTTGAGGAGCAATCTCAACGACAAGCCGAATCTGATCGTGTATATAGGCTTTAACAGTAAAGAAGATCTCCTCACTATTAGTTGGATAACAGTTATATTGTTCCTCGCCATCAACTACTGACAAAGACACTTCAAATGGCATGGAGAAAGTTCTCTCCAGCTTGTTTTTAAGCTTTATACACCAATCAGCCATATTCTTTATTCTTCTGCAATTTCAGGATCTGGTAAATCTGCAACCAACTTTTTCAATGTTCTTGAAACTTTGTGTCTCATATCCTCATAATTCTCTATACTTGATTGAGAACACGTCGAGTTCTCTGCCTCTGCTAAAGCCCAGAGCAAATAGTCTAAGCCTTCAACAACCGTATGCTGCGCAAGATATGGTCCATATATTTTCTTGTAATAAGGATGACTTTCATTGATATTGACAGCATGTTTCCCATTTACAAGTGATGGTTCCCAAAGAGCACTGCCTTCTATATCTGGTACAGCTATCACACGTGCTTGTTTGGGGTCAGCATTACTTATAATTTTGATGCTCTTTGTGAAGGTTCCATTTGAATTGTTTACTTCTGCAGTATCTTCACCAACAGGTTTTATTGTTGATTCAACAATATCTGGAGCCTTTCCATCGATACTTGAATTAGATGGACTATGTGCTTCTTTGCCGCTTTTATGAACGTTTTTGGTTTCTGTATCTCTATAACGTTTTTCTGCGGCTCTTCTTGGGGCTCCAAAGAAATCTTCAAAGAACTTATATAATTCGCCTATTAAGAGTATGCGCGATTTTTTGATGTCAATACTCAGTAGTTCATCTAAACGATAGTCAAATGAGAACTCAATTCTTAACAGCGACAAGTGCGGTTCTTTCTTCATCAACCCGAACCAGTCTCCACAATGGATCAGGCGATTCTCTCGATACACATAGACGCCTTGGAGGTCATTGCTAACTTTTGCATTCTTTTCTGCCTCGAAAGATGAGAAATCACCCTTCTTTGGCAAAATATATGCTGCAATATGGAACGGTACTCTTTCCCCATCAGGCATTTCAACAGGAACATCTTCTTCTTGCAGAATCTGTGTTTGCTCTTCTTTAGAACAGAATGGGTCCCATGCAGAGAGTTTATCCCCATTTACATAGATGCTCACATTTGATGCTCGCGTATCACTCTCATCTAAAAACCGTTGATACACCATAGAAAGATGTTCCCGAAGTGCCTCTATATGCTTACGGAGGCCCTTTTCTGCGTTAGCTTTCGTTTTGTAATCACGCATCAACCTATCTACTTTGTCCCATACGACAAGAGTACCATGGCCTTCACCGGCAGTTTTTTCTAATAGGATCTCTTCATCTTCTTCGATTTCGGGGAATTGGAGTAGCCATTCTTGTTGTTTGGCAACATAGTCCAAATCCCATTGGACTTTCCGAAGGGTTGATTCTTCTTCGCATCTTGAAATTACAGCGAATCTTCTACAAAAAGCAGTTGAAGCAGTTTTCAGACCAAGACCGAATTTCCCCAAGCTATTTTTCTCAGGCCTCTCTGAAGAACCATATTTCATGGCATTTTTAAGACCATCCATGTTCATTCCGCAGCCATTATCTGAAATATAGACGTTAACATTTAATTCTGGGTCCAAAGTGACATCTATGTTCACAACAGTTGCTTTCGCTGATATGGAATTATCAACAATATCAGCAATAGCTGTATTGAAATTGTAACCCGTATCACGTAGTCCATTTACGATTCGTTCTGGATCAGGTGGTAATCTGAAATCCTCAGCTGTCATTTTTTGATTAGTATCCATATGCGTAAAGTTTTAAGTATTAATTCTTAAATGATGGCACCAAACTTAGCGCCCTGATAATGTCTTCTCTATCTTGACTTGTTCCATCTGTACCAATAATAGCAGTGGCGGCAATATCGCGTTTCCTATCTATGCGATCATTAACTACTTCCTCGATAGTTCCTTCATAAAATAATCTGTATACAAAAACAGTTTTTTGCTGTCCACGTCGATAAGCTCTTGCTGTAGATTGGTCTTCCAGCGAAGGATTCCATTCTAAATTGAAATGAATTACATGGTTGGCTCCTGTAATGTTGAGACCTGTTCCTGCAGCACGTGGATTAAGTACCAGCATAGCAGCTCCATTAGCTCCATTGAAGGTATCTACTATTTTTTGTCTTTCCTCTACAGGCGTTTCACCATTAATAGCCCAAATTGGAATTCCGAAACGGCTCGGAATATCATGATGGAATATATCAAACATCATTTTATAAGATGTGAATACAATAACTTTCTCGTTACGGCTCAATATTTCTTCAACGATTTCACAGAAACGCTGATATTTGATTGACACTTCTGACGGATCACTGGCATAGGGAGTTTTTAAAGCAGCATATGGGTGGGTACAATAAATGCGTAGCATCTGCAGCATTCCCAAAGTGACTTTATCAGCATCATATTCGTTAAGAAGATCGTTACGGTATCGAGCATATTGTTCGCATTCTTCCTCAGACATTTGTAAAGGTATCGCAGAAACCACTTTCTCCGGCAAATCTTTTGCAACGTCTTTGACGAGACGGCGAATCATCAGAGGCGAAAGAATTGGTTCTATCCTTTTCCCTCCTTCCGTGTCATCAGAAATGATTTCGTTATACTTATTGAGAGAACCAAGCAGTCCTGGCTGAATAAAATCAACCAGTGACCATATATCTGTAACATGGTTCTCGAAAGGTGTTCCAGAAACTGCTAAGCTACGGTTCCTCTTAAGGAATTTACAGGCTTTAGTACGTGCGCTGGACGGGTTCTTAATACTCTGCGCTTCGTCTAGAACAACTAATTGCCATGTAATCATATTAAGCATATATAGATCGCTCACAACTGTTGTGTACGAGGTTATCACAACATCATACTGGAGCAAGTCTCTATAATTGCCCGTTCTGTTATTACCATGATGGATAAACGTATTTAGCGAGGGGGCAAATTTTCCACACTCTCTTTCCCAGTTAATAAGCAACGATATTGGAGCTATGACAAGGGCAGGAAGTGTGCCTTCTGCCTTAAGATGTAGTAGTTCGGTAATAACTTGCATGGTCTTACCAAGACCCATTTCGTCACCAAGAATACATCCCTGAGTTTCTTCAAGCATGTATTTTAACCATAGATATCCAGTCTTTTGATATGGGAATAGTGAAGCCATTAATGTGTCCGGCGCATCCTCACTCTCGTCAACAGGGGCTTTTAGTTCATCAATAGAAACATTATTACTTAGCAAACAATGGTCACTAAGCAATTCATGTTCTATGAGCTTCAAATATTGACGTGTGGATATCTGGCCAGAAGACAATATTCCACATTCTCTGAGGAGATCTTGTGTTTCTGTTATGTTTCCTGTAAGGTAAAACCACGTCTCTCCCAATACACAATGATCTATTAATATGCCATCAATGAAATCTATTGGAACGATAGTCCCTCTTCGGTCAGCAAATATATTTATTCGTATAGTACCGTTGTCACTATTAATCAGTTCTATCGACAATTCTGTTCCGAACTTTGAAAACTTAAAATTAGAAAGTTCGTCTTTGGGATTAGGACATAGAATATTTTGTATCTTCCCACCCGAAAAGGCAGAATATACTTCCTCAGCACTTGGATGTATTATATGACCATTAACATCCAATGCAAGATGATGATTTACTATAGTCCAATGTCCTTCCATTATCTATTAGCTGATTGAAAACGTTCCAAACTGGCCGCACTTATCGATATACTCCTAAAACCTGTGCTTTGAACGGGAACAGATATTTCTTCTGCTTCCTCATATGATTCTCTTTCTATTTTGCTTGGTTGATACTCATTTTTCCTTATATTGACAGTAAAGTCCTCTAATCGTTCAACCATTTTTCGTAATCGGAGTTCACTTGAGTATGATAATACAATTTCAGCTAAGAATTCAGCACTTGCATTTACCACGTTAAGCTGATTGAGGATTGGAGATATATAGAAGTCATGACGATTAACGGTCTTACTTCCTGCCCACCAGCCATAATCGCTAACAAACTTCCAAAGATACCCAGCAACTCTTTCATACTCATCAGCATTAGGAAATTCATCTCTTAAGATTGTAACAGCAGCAGATATGAATCTTGTTTTGTCATCAAGTGAATGAAGATTCTTCATCCTTGTGGCATAATCTTTTTTGCTTTGACTATCACGAATACCTATGAAATTACAAACTTTCTCGAAATACTGTTGGTAAGTCAGAAGTTCAGTGCAAAAGTCTACATAATATGATGCAATTGCAAACCATTGATTTGCAATATATATTTGTTGCCCATCTCGATTCGTAAGAACCGTGGTGTGCTCAAAGTAATCAATACTCTTATCCTTCGATTCCATGTACTCACGGAACGTGTCCTTAAACCTATCCTTAAGAATAACCTCCTGGTTCAAGAACTCATTGCCAAAGCGTTCCTTGGCATATACAAGTACCGCATGCAAATTTTTAAGAATCTGTTTACTATCCATAGCTCCTATTCTGTTTTATTCAGTAATTGATTCTTTATCTCGACAGCTAATGCTTTGATGACAGGAATTGCAACACTATTGCCAAATTGGTGATAGGCCTCTTTTGGCGGTACAACAATTTTAAACTCGAGGTTACCAGAATTATAATTTCTGTTCTCGGCGCATTCTGGATGTTCCCAACCATCACCTATTATTCTATAGCCCTGCAAACGTCCAGCTTCCACTGGCGTGAGTTTTCTCGGATTTAAGCCTTTTTCCTCTTGGCTTATCAGGATTTCACTTCCGTCTTTCCAGTACCGAGCAGAAATGGTACTTGCATATACACTATCACCAGTGTAAAGTGAGTAACCGAAACCTTTTCCATTCTGCCGATTACGAATCTTTCTGTTTTTGTGGCCTTCCCACAATTTGTCACTTATGGTGTATTTAGGATCAATGCACTCTTCGGGTTCAAAAATGTCAGATACTTTTGTGGGGAACGTTCCTTCTTTTAGTCTCGCCTTATCATAGATAGTATTCCCATTCACATCTATCCCATAAGGAAAGATAAAGTCTTCAGCATCTACAACATCTTCACGCCATGCGATAATAAACAATCGCTCTCTGTTTTGGGGCACACCAAAGTATTTTGCGTTCAGTACTGAATAGGAATACTTATAGCCAAGTTCCTCCAGTGTGGCTAAAATCACTTGAAGCGTTTTACCGCCATCATGATTTTTTAAACCTCTTACATTCTCTAAGAAAAGAACCTTTGGAGCATTTCCTTTTTCTATTTTAACCTTTACTATATTAGCGATGTTGAAGAATAATGTTCCCCGCGTATCTTCAAATCCAAGTCTTAAACCAGCAACAGAGAAAGGTTGACAGGGGAATCCTGCACAGCAAACGTCAAAGTCTGGAATTTGAAGGGGATCAGCTTCTGTGATATCCTCATTAAAATATAAGTATTCACCAGCTTTGTTTTTCTTGAATAAGCTTGGAGATATTTCTTTATAGTTAGCTTCATAAGAAATCCGAGCATATTTATCCCATTCACTAGCAAAGACGCATTTGCCACCAACACTGTGCATTGCTGTGTGAAAGCCTCCAATACCGGCAAACAAATCTATAAACTTAAACGTCTTTTTCATCATTTTTTGCTTTTAAATTTTGAGAACGAATCCGCTGATATTTTGATGCCGTATTTTTCTTCAGGCTCCGGTTCGCTGGCCTTATCTGGCTTATTATCCACCCCTTCATAAGGTCGGTCACTTACAACACCATATAGTTGGTTTGCGATAACCAAGAAGTTTGGGAAACTATCACCCCACTGGTTATGAACAACAATTTGCATTCCATCGGAAAGGGTTATTATTTCGTTTGGGGCCATAAAATAACGGGTAGCGACATCAGGTTTTTTCTTTATCCACTCTTTAACTACTGAAAGGGGACGGACTACTCCGCGGGTTTTACTTATGATTTCCGATGGGAATACTCTTTCCAGACCATCCAAGGAGATTGTTGGATGCTCTTTGATGTATTGGCGAACAACGTTTAGCACAAATTGCCTTTTCTTGTAGAAAGTTTTCCCTCCATCAAAAGAAAATTGGGTTGTATCTCTTGTGCTTTTTGGACGTTCTTTCTTTTCTGGCTCCATCGTTAGGCCACTGACATCTTTTATTTTTATACTAAAAATACATTTTTCAAGCGCACCGTTAATTACATCCTCATCAAATCCTTCGGTCATAAGATAATCTTTTATCAACTTTTCAATAAGAAGTGAATCGTTAGATATCGAATGTATTCTTTTAAGGACATTAGATACAGAAGGGATTTTGCCATATTCCCTCTCACAAAACTGCTCTATTTGCTTATAACTAAACGAATTGAACGAGAACAAATTGCATATTGCATAGCCATATAAGTCTGACTCGTCGAGATTGATAGTAGAGATACAGACAGGCAAAGTAGCATCACTTTTGTTTTTATAAAAGACCTGGATCTTTTCAGAGAACAATAAACCAACCATGCAGTTCCATTCTTCCATTGCTCTGAATAAAACGGCCAATTTTGATTCTTCTGTATATGAATCAGCAAGATCTAAAGGAACGATGGGGATATGAAGATTGTCCTTTTCAATAGTTAGGAAAATCAATCCTTCCTTAAGGTTTGAATCGTTGGATGGAAAAGTGACAATAGTCCCTTTTGATTTCTTCCATCCAAGAAGTCTGAAGCATGTGACAACGGAATTATAGAATGTGTTGTATGGAGAATGGGCCTCTATAATGGGCTTAATTGTTTCCACTATCTCCAGCCAATTGTCGTTTTGCTTTAAGTATGTTTCATCAAAAGCGTTCGCAGCAAAAGTATGTTTCGTTTTTGATTCTCCATTATCTCTTCTACCTGAATATTCGGCAAATTCAGGATATTCCATCAAATCAGATTCCCGTAAATCAGAATGTGACATCATGTAGTCACGACCACGTTGGGTTATTTTCCATACGCCACGCTCTGGAATTTCAACGAACAAAGCTCTACGTAACCATTGTAGGCTCCAACCAATCCTATCGCTTACTTGGTAAGCAGAACCGCCTTTTGTTTTCAATAGCCTGTCTTCATCTGAGATATTGAAATGATCAGATAAAGCAGTTATCATGTCTGCTTTGTTGGAGTCCTTCTCCATTAGGTGCTGCATGAATGGATAAAGGAAATCTTCGAATTTTGGAATAGCCATATTTGTTTCTTTTCTTTTTTATTGGTTTGCACTAAAAATGCCTTCTTCTCGCTTTGGAAAAGAAGGCGTGGAAAGATTGAAGATACCAAGGCTTAGGACAGCCTACGTCAAACAACAACCCTTTGGCCCACGCCCCTTTCCTAAGAAGCGCGAACATCCGTTGTCTTGACTGACTGACGTGTTTCCTGAGGTCCTAATTCTGGTATTTCAGCCTTGTCAAGGATGTTCAGAGATCCGATATTTCTTATGTCATACTCATTCCTTTTGTTAATTCGTTAAACCCTATATTGTATATATCGGTGCCTGATTTCTCACAGACATCGAATGATTCATCCATTAGACGATTGTACACCACAACTTCTTCTGCGGAGAAAGTTGGGGTCTTATCCGCTAAGCAAATGTAATTTGCAAAGTCATCATCGGGATGGAAATTTACCTTGCGTTCATCCACAAGATGATGGAAAAACACTTCGACATCCTTAACGGAAGTAATATGTGATGCTGTCGTATATATCATATTGCATTCAATTCTTATCCAATTCTTCATACCTAACGAGGTCTTTTAAATCCACGTCAAGTAACCTGGTTATCTTCATCAGCATTTCTAATGGGGGCTGTGATGAATTGGTGCACCATTTGGACACGGTTGTAGGAGAGCATCCCAACTCTTTGGATAGCCAAAGATTGGACTTCTTTTTCTCTACCAGTATCACTTTTAAGCGATTGAGATCTTTGTTAGCAGCCATATCTTCTATTATATAATCGCTACAAAGATAAACAATTTATTTGATATAACAACCAAAAACCTAAATAATTTGAGAAATTTAATGAATTAAGTTCATTTTGCGGGTCAGATATTGCAAAAAAAGGACTGACAGCTCATTACTGCCA
>Ga0326512_10001557_pt1 | contig 17480 bp, 11 predicted proteins | sample 1_2617_0518_D_FD_203652 | JGI IMG/M metagenome (GOLD analysis project Ga0326512, IMG submission 203652) | Bovine rumen microbial communities from UC Davis, California, United States - 1_2617_0518 | ecosystem: Host-associated > Mammals > Digestive system > Stomach > Rumen | place: USA... | reverse complement strand
TGTAGGCTCTCTCTACGACCTATCTCCTGTTCTGAAAGTTCTAATATATTCATTACCTTATCATTTATTTTGAGTGCAAAGGTACGATTAAGTTATGAGAAATACAAATAAAAAAACATTTTTTTGATTTTATTTCCATGACGAAGTACCTTCGACGAAGTCAAAGTACAAAAAATAAACGAAAACCAAAACTTTTCATGCTCATAAGGGCTTTTGTGTGCTGAAAAGTAAAAATATTTCGAATATTTTTTGGTAGTTATCAAGATTTTGCATACTTTTGCACCCGCTTAACGCAAAATTTTTATCACATAATCAAAACTGTTTAACAAAGAAAATGAAAGAAGTAACGACGATGATGCTATGCCGAGCGGTTATAAGACGAAGTTAACACTTCGACTTGTGACTCAACGGGTGTATTGCGTTCGTCGCTACCGATGCGTTCTTTGAGGCTCTGCCTCGAAAAACAAGGGCGCCTCAGCAATTCAAGTGAGCTTGATTGCATTCGGCTTTTGCGTTCTTTGACCTATTGATACAGTTGTCCGATTATGTGATAGAGAAATCTCTAAAGGAAGACTCTATAATTTTATTCCCAGGCATTTGCATTACCGCAAGTGCCTGTAATACTCTCGTGTTTTATTTAGTTGACAATTGATAATTGACAATTGATAATTTAAACGTTAAATAGAATTATGGAAAACATTTTTGATCTTACAACTACTGATTTTAGTTTATATAATGCGTTTTGCAAACAGACAAGAAGAACGTTTTGGACGTTTTTACACACTCTTGCACAACAAGAAGACATTTATTCCACCTACCTTGCTGATTTCGGACCCTATAAAGATTCTCCCGTTGACTATTATGTCTTTTCCACTGGCAAAGAGATTGTCCTGCTGTTTGTGGAGAAATACACTCTTAAGCAGGAGAAAATCGACAAGGCGAAAGGAACATTCTGCAGTTCATGTGTTGACGACCTGGTACCCATTATCGATGTTACACGTTTCGTCAAAAGAAGAGTCGATGTAGTTGCTCCGGGAACCAAGGTACAAAGCATCATGCTTTCCGATCGCGAATGCTTTGACGACCTGATGGAATGGATGGACGTCGAGTTCCCATTCCATATCATCGACAACCTCCGCACCCTCAACAAGAGGTCCATCGAGGTGAATGAACAACATGGCGAAGAGGGCAAAAAGCTTATGGACGACGTAATCCATTGCGACCGCATCCTTCCCGAAGAAGATGAAATCACTGTCAGGAAATGCATTGAGGATGGTGATGATTATGACGGTGAAGATGAAGAAGAGGACGAAGACGAGGAGGAGGATGACGAAGATGAGGAGTACTCTGATGAGGAAGAACAAACTCCGGAAGAAGATGACGAGTACGACTTCGACAAGGCCCTCCAGGATTTCCTCGAAAGCTCTGCGGAAGAGGATAGGAGAGAACGTAACAGTCCCTTCTCCATCAGCCACAGCCAGATTGATCAGAACGAAAACACTCATGTGAATGTGGAGATACTGCGTCTCAATCAGGAACCACAGCTTGCACTTCTGAATCTCGTGGGATGCGACGAGATAAAACGTCGCATGGACGAATTACTGTCGCTTGGCATCTACAACAATCTCATGCGTAAGCACTTCCCTGAGAGCAAGCAGCACGACATTTCCCTGCATAGTATCTTCTACGGTCGCCCGGGAACGGGCAAGACAACAGTCTGCAAGATTTACGGTGCCCTACTCCATCAAGCTGGCGTCCTATCCTCCGGGCATGTCGTAGTATGCGACCGTAGTACCTTTATCGGTCCTCTCTGGGGTGATGAAGAGCGGGCCCTGCAAAAAGTGCTCGAGATAGCAAAGGGTGGAGTGCTGATGATTGACGAGGCATACCTGCTGGGCGGAAAAAGCGACCGCGACCCTGGAAGACTCGTCATACAGCTGCTGATGAATATCCTTGCCGACGAGAGTCAGCGTGATCTTGCTGTCGTACTGTGCGGATACAAAGAGCCCATGAAGCAGCTTCTCGCTGTCAATCCGGGACTCGACTCAAGATTTCCTAATAAGTTTGAGTTCCCCGACTTCAGTGTCGAAGACCTTCTTAGGATTACCCTGCGTCGCATCGACGAGTACAATTATGAGTTCACCGACCAAGCGTGGGACAAATACTGTGACATACTGAAAAAGGCCTACCAGATGCGCGACCCCGACACATGGGGCAATGCCCGCTTTGTAGCCAATCAGTTAGATCGGATATACATACAGCATGCCGCCCGATGCGTACACCATATCCCTAAGGACATCTCCCAGATGCGAACCATCACGGCAGATGATATACAACCCATCGAAGTTCCTAAACCCAAAATGAGAATCGGATTTTGAGAATTGAAAATTGAAAATTGAGAATTGAAAATTATTCGATAACCAATAACCGATAACCTTTCATTTTTTGATTATGCGAAAAAGAAGTTTATATTGCGTGTGCCACTGCACACCGACAGATGGTATTACCCATATCGAAGCGCGTTTGCTTCACGACATGATAAATCGTCAGATACATGCACTCTTCAGCCTGAAGGACTGTCGCTGGAAGTATAAACGCGGTTTGTATATGGGCGACCTGTGCGCCTCTTCAGGCCATCCCTGGTGGGCCATGAAAGTATGGTGCCTCGCTATGGCCCTTATAATAGAAAAGGACTATGACGACTGGATATACGAATGGATAAACCCCAAGTATGTCAGCATCAGAGGAGTGCTGTCCGAAGAGGAAAGCCTCATTCTGGCACGTCGTATCGACGATATGTGGCGTAAACTCGGACATCCCGAAAAGGCATTTATGGAAGAAGTCGCCAAAGGTCAATATGACGACTTCTGGTATGAAAAGTATGACTACGACCGCAACTGCTTCCATGAAGATGAGGCAGAAGAGCGAGAGTACGAAGAACGCCAAAAGACCGCCGCCCTGTTCCGTGAAGGACAAGGCGGCGATTGGTTAGTGGCTATCTGATGAATAGCAGTTCCCTATACTTTGGTAGTGGCCAGAGTGAGTCATCGACGATGAGTTCCAGTTTGTCTATCTGATAACGTATCTCGTCAAACTTCGGCTCCACCTCGTCGTGGTATGCTATGGCCTTCTGATGCTCGTCTTCAATCTTGTTGGCTTTCTTGCGGGCATTGACAAGGTCTTCCACCATCTTTTCTATCGCACTGGTGCGCTCAGCAATCTCCTCAATGAGCTTGATGTTGCGGGCAGAGAGCTGCTGTGCTTTTTCGGCAGAGAAGATTGCCGTCATGTTCTCCACATTCTTCAGCAGGGCGCTCTGATAGCTTGTCGCAACAGGTATGATATGGTTCATTGAGATGTCACCCAGGAGACGTGCTTCAATCTGTATTTTCTTGGTGTATGTCTCCCACTTCACCTCGTTGCGTGCCTCGAGTTCCTTCTTTGTCATCACGCCGAGGCTTTCGAACATCTTTATGCTGCTCTCGTCGAGATAGCGCTCGAAAATCTTCGGACAAGACTTCTCGACATCGAGGCCGCGCTTTTCAGCCTCAACAACCCATTCGTCGCTATAGCCGTTGCCGTCAAAGCGTATTGGCTTACAGGTCTTGATATCCTCGCGGAGCACATCGATGATGGCGTGGAACTTTGCGGTATGACCGGTGCCCTCCTTATATTCAGGCAGCTTTGAGTATTCCGCAATCTTCTGATCCACGCGCTTCTTGAAATCCACGAGAGCCTCAGCAACGGCACTGTTGAGGGTTATCATGGCCGAAGCACAGTTAGCCTCAGAACCTACAGCGCGGAATTCGAAGCGGTTGCCGGTGAAGGCGAATGGTGACGTGCGGTTACGGTCGGTATTGTCGATGAGCAGCTCCGGTATCTCCGGAATATCCATCTTCATGCCCTGTTTACCACCCATTGCCAAGGCATCGTTCTTGTCAGCCTTCTCGATGTGGTCGAGCAGTTCGGTGAGCTGCTTGCCGAGGAAAGAAGAGATGATTGCAGGAGGTGCTTCGTTTGCTCCGAGACGATGAGCATTTGTTGCCGACATGATGCTGGCCTTCAGCAGGCCGTTGTGCTTATACACACCCATCAGCGTCTCTACTATAAAGGTAGCAAAGCGCAGGTTCTGCTCCGGTGTCTTGCCTGGTGCATGCAAGAGGATGCCGTTGTCGGTGCTCAAAGACCAGTTGTTATGCTTACCGGAACCGTTGATGCCAGCGAATGGCTTTTCGTGGAGCAGCACGCGGAAGCCATGCTTGCGGGCCACACGCTTCATCACTGACATTATCAGCATGTTGTGGTCAACGGCAAGATTTGTCTCCTCAAATATCGGCGCCAGCTCAAACTGGTTTGGTGCCACCTCGTTATGACGTGTCTTGCAAGGTATGCCCAGTTGCAGAGCATCTATCTCCAGTTCACGCATGAAGGCAGCCACGCGCTCCGGTATGCTGCCGAAGTAGTGGTCGTCCATCTGCTGGTTCTTTGCTGAGTCGTGGCCCATCAGTGTGCGGCCCGTGAGCAGCAGGTCAGGACGTGCGGCATAGAGGCCTTCGTCAACGAGGAAGTACTCCTGTTCCCAGCCGAGGTTTGAGGTCACCTTCTTCACCTCCGGGTCAAAATAATGGCACACCTCCGTAGCAGCCACATTCACGGCATGCAGTGCACGCAAGAGCGGTGCCTTATAGTCCAGCGACTCGCCGCTGTATGATATAAATACGGTAGGGATACACAGCGTGTCGTCGATGATGAAGACAGGCGATGTAGGGTCCCACGCAGAATATCCGCGTGCCTCAAAAGTAGAGCGGATGCCGCCCGATGGGAATGAACTGGCATCAGGTTCCTGCTGCACGAGCAGTTTTCCCGAAAACTCCTCCACCATGCCGCCTTTGCCGTCATGCTCCACGAAAGAGTCGTGCTTCTCGGCAGTGCCCTCTGTCAGAGGCTGGAACCAGTGCGTATAGTGTGTCACGCCATTCTCCGTAGCCCATTGCTTCATGCCGGCAGCAACAGCGTCAGCTATGTCACGTTCCAGACGTGCACCGTTGTCGATGACATCAATCATCTTTTCATAGACATCCTTTGGAAGATACTTATACATCTTCTCACGGTTGAACACCTTGCAACCGTAATACTCAGAAGGTCTCTCACCTGGTGTTTCTACTGCGAGCGGCTTCTTCTTGAAAGCCTCGCCTACTACTTGAAATCTTAATGTTTGCATAACCTTAATATTTTAATTCATAATGCATAATGCATAATTCATAATTATTAACTCCTAATTCCTAACTCCTAATTCCTAACTCCTAATTCCTAACTCTTAACTCTTAACTTTTAACTCCCAAACTTCCCCCCTCCCATGTCGCATGGGAGAGAGGAAAAAAGGTAACAAAGAAGATTAGGGTTGCAGCGTGAACCCAAACACAAGATATGCTTTCTGAGTACAAGGGTTACCCGTTACCTGTCCGAAAATAGGCAGTGAGAACGAATCGGTAATCTTGATGTCTTTTGTAGCACGCAGGGAGATGTTTGTGACGGCAAATCCTGTAGTGGCATACAGTGTAGAAGCATAAGGCACGAGACCTGCTGTAGCCGTCCAGTCAACCTTGAAGAGTGAGAATGGTACCGTAGCCTCGAAGTAGCTACTGTATGCTCGCTTCTCTTTCTTGTTCAGACCGTCGTTGCCGGCAAAGTTAGTGTACCATTGCAGTGCGACGGGTCCGAAGTCATATCCTACGTTTGCCTCAAAGATATGGTTGGTGCTATGAGCTCCGTATTTGAAGTATCTGGCATCGGGATCCAGACCGACCGAGAACCAGTAGTCAATGATGCCGACATTAAACTTTCCGTTAGTATATGCCAGAGTCAAGTCAAACTCCTTCACATCATCCTTATTGGTAATGCCATAGCTACCCCATGCCGTCAGGCTGAGCCCTTTGTAACCGACACCCAGAGTAGGCTGTACTGCCACGCTACCCATGTCCAGGGCACGCCAGATGTACTGGTTCACGAAGTCCGCCTTTATAGTAGTTTCTATCTTAGCTTTCTTTTCTTCCTCCTGTGCAACAGCCGCAGTACCCACTGCGAACAACATTGCAAATAAAACAATCTTTTTCATAATCTCTTTAAACTTTAAACGTTAAACTTTAAACTTTACACTAGTTATAGCATGCCTCTCCATGTTCATAGATGTCCAGACCTTCCTCTTCTATGCGTCTGTCAACGCGCAGGCCGTGTATCTTCTTGATGCCAAAGAACAGGATGAATCCGCATACGGCCGCCCAGAGGTCTATCATCAGCACGCCGAAAGCCTGTGCTCCGAAGAATCCCCATCCGCCGCCGTAGAAGGCGCCTGTCTCTGTTGCCAGCAGACCAGTCATCAGGGTTCCGAGGATACCGCATACGCCGTGTACAGAGCTTGCACCTACAGGGTCGTCGATGTGAAGTTTGTGGTCTATAAACTCGATGGCAAATACCAATACCAGTCCGCAGACGAGTCCGATGATTATAGCTCCCAGCGGAGATACCAAGTCACATCCTGCCGTAATACCTACGAGACCTGCCAGCACACCGTTCAGCGTCAGAGAGAGAGAAGGTTTGCCATACTTTATATATGTAAGGAACATCGTTGCCACACCGCCTGCAGCAGCTGCGAGGTTGGTGGTAAGGAATACGTGAGAGATAGCGATGCGGTTTACCTCACCGCTTGCTGCCAGCTGACTGCCCGGGTTGAAACCGAACCATCCTAACCAGAGGATGAATACACCCAGAGCGGCCATAGTAAGGTTGTGACCAGGGATAGCGCGGCTCTTCATGTCCTTGCCATACTTGCCAATACGTGGACCCAGTGCCATAGCACCTATCAGAGCCAATACACCGCCTACGCTATGCACAATAGCAGAACCCGCAAAGTCGTGGAAGACACTACCGAATGTGCTCATCATAAATCCGTCGGCAGCATCGTTGCACAGCCATCCACCGCCCCATGTCCAGTGACCCTCTACAGGGTATATAATAAGGGATATGATAGCGCTGTAGATGAGATACATAGAGAACTTGGTACGTTCTGCCATAGCACCGCTGACTATCGTTGCCGATGTAGCACAGAATACGGTCTCAAAAATCAGGAAGCCCTCTACAGGCAGGTCGCTCTCGTAGAATGACAGGTCACCCCAGTTTGGCAAACCGATGAAACCGCCGAGTGTGTCGGCACCAAACATAAAACCGAAACCAAGGAAGAAGAACAGCAGAGAGCCGAACATGAAATCGACAAAGTTCTTCATCAGGATGTTTGCCGTGTTCTTACTGCGCGTAAAACCAGCCTCACACAGCGCAAAGCCCGGCTGCATCCAGAAAACCAACATGGCTGCCAATAGCATCCATACGGTATCGAGTGATAATCCTATTTCGTTCATAATAAAAAATGTGTTTGTGTTGTTGTGTTTGTTGTGTGTGTTGTTGTCTCAAAAGAATCACTTCTTGTCTTTCAGAACGGTGTCGCCATTCTCACCCGTGCGGATGCTCCATGTGTCGATGACATCACTGACAAAGATGCGTCCGTCTCCTACCTCACCCGTGTGGGCTATTTTCAGGAGCACCTGAACCGTCGGCTTCATGATGACATCCCTACATACAATCGTTATGGCAACTCGCTCTATCACGTCCGTGGAATACTGCACGCCACGATATATGCGCTCCTGACGACTCTGGCCGATGCCGTGAACATCATGATACTCAAACCAGTCGATGTCTGAATGAAGCAATGCTTCCTTCACGTCTTCGAACTTCGTCTTACGAATGATAGCTTCAATCTTTTTCATAAATTGTCATTTTTACCTTATTAATATTAACCGCGGTTGCTTTCCTTAAGCTTTCGAGTGCAAAATTACGACATTTTGCTATAATACGCAAGGATTTTCTCACATTTTGTTTGCATAAAATAACTATGACTGACATTTTGTAAACATTTCGGACGCTTTTGCTTTCCATTTGTTTACACTTTGCGTCATATTCCCGTGTTTCCCTTACAAAAAGTCATTTCGCTCATTGTTGTGTGCGGACACAACAATGGCGCAAGATGCAAAAACAATTAGGAATGAGGTAACCGGCTTTGCCGCTTATACCTTTAGGTGTAAGAATAAAGAATGAGCAATTAACTCCTAATTCCTAACTCCTAATTAAAAACAAAAGCGAAGCGTGATGCCGCTTCGCTTTTGTTTTGTCTTACCCCTCATCGCCGGCACTGGTGCCACCACCGCCCGTTCCAGGGTCAGAAGGAGTGTCAGGCGTCGTAGGCGTTGTGCCACTGCCACCTTGGTTTTCGTTATCGTTTTCGTTATCGCTGGATCCTGTTCCGGTACCACCATCGCCGCCAGAATTTGAGCCTGTGCTGATGCCTTTGCGTGCCAATATCTGACGATAGTGCTCTATCTCAGCGTTGAGAAGGTTGATAGGTGTAGTAAAATCGAGTCCCGCAGGCACTTCGCAGATAGCCATTGCATTGACGAGCTTCACCACATTGCGATAGGCAGCTTCACACAACAGACGCTTCTCACGAACGATACCCTTCTGCAGTCCTGCCTGTGCCTCAGTGCGCTCATTCATCTTTGCGAGGAAGGCCTCGTTCTTCTGCTTCAGGTCCGTAAACCAATCATCCAGTCCCGTAGTGGTGAGAGCCGCCATAGCATCCGTATTAGACTCTACTTCCTGTATAAACTGTGTCGTCATAGTTGTCTGCTTCATATACTCGTCTGAATTATCGAGCGAGTATTTGTCACGGATAAATGTCAGCAACTTAGCAGCCTGTGCCTTTGCAGCATTTGGCGATGCCAGCATTGCCTTCAGGGCATTGAGAAATGCGGACTGCGCATTATCACGCAATTTGTCCAGATTGTCTATATCCTCTGTCTGCTCCCATTTACGTGCCTGTGCATAGGCATCGTCGTAGCCCTGACGTGCAGAGGTAAAGTCAGTCCACACGTTTCCCATAGCAGCAGTAAGGGTGCCGTTGCTTTCAAACTTTGTCTGCATCTGTCCGAAGAAACCAAGCGCGGTGGTGATATCCATGCGCGTGTAATCAAAAGTTGTCAGTTGTTTCGCGTTTACGTTCATAGTTTTATTATTTATGGATTAGTAAAAAATAATTATTTAGTTATGCTCGCGGGCCAACCGCGAGGCTGTCAAAGCGATTTTTCTTGCTCGCGGGCCAACCGCGAGGCTGCCAAAGCGATTTTTCTTGCTCGCGGGCCAACCGCGAGGCTGCCAAGACGGTTTTTCTTGCTCGCGGGCCAACCGCGAGACTGCCAAGACGGTTTTTCTTGCTCGCGGGTCAACCGCGAGAACCTCCGGCGGAGGGCGACCTCCTTTTTTAGTAAGATGCTTGTTCATGTTGCTTCACGTCAATATATAATATTTAAATTCTTTTCAAAAAAGAGGCGTGAAGCACCATGTAATTAGAAATCAGGAAATCTGCCAAAACCCTCTGAAATAATAACATGACACTATCAGCCACGCCTCTTGTAGGTGTGAGCTAACAGCTTTCATTATTCCAGAATTCTTTTTTTATTTTGGCAGTTTTTGATTTCTATGAATAACTGTAGGCCCAATATGTGCCTGAAAGCGACTACAAAAGTATATAATTTTCATGTATTATGAAACACCATGCCAGAAAAAATGACTAAATCACCCGAATTTTATGCGATTTTTACAATTAAAGGGCTTGTTATTAAGATTTTTTACTACATTTGCAGCCGACATTTGTTAAGAAAACGATTATGAAACGAAGCTTTCTATCACTTTTAGTTATCTTCTCTGCGATGGTTACTTATGCACAGGAGTCCGGCAACCCGGGATGGCTGTGGGAAGTCAGCGGCAACGGACTGACGCAGAAGTCGTACCTCTTCGGCACCTGCCATGGCGACGGACACAACTTCACGAAAGAGGAAGTGCTTGGCATAGCAGGCATGGAGAATGCTCTGAAGGAGGTGAAGGCTGTCCTGTTTGAAGGAGGCATGAACACGGAAAGAATCAAAACCGATTCTGCCGAAATTGTCAAAGAGGTTGAGAAGATGATGAAGTGGCTCAGAAATCCAGGCCCAGAACACATGATGCCCAAAGGAACATACTACAAGCCGCTGTTCGACACCATTGCTCACTTCAACGAAGTAAACAAATTCCTGTACTACACGATGAAAGACCCGGAGTATTGGAAAAAGAATCCGAGTTACTGGCTAGGTCGCATGCGTTTCTATATGGCCTTTGTCTGGAAACGGGGAACTCCTGTTGATGTAGTTTTGAAGAAGGAAATTGGGGATCGCGGCATTGAGGCTGGATATGTGGAGAAAACCGACTCGTTGAGCGGTACGCTTTTCGCTAGTCTTACAGACACAAAGGTAATTGACACCCTGTCAATGAAGGAGCAGGCGAAGTCTCTCTACACGATTGTACACTACATTATAAACAACGACAGTGTGTCAGGCTGGTACAAACAGTTTGCCGAAGTGTATCTTGAAAACGACACCTGCAAGATGGAACGCTTCCTTAGGGAAGCCGGAATGGTTGCAGGCACGGAAACGGAGGGACCTGAGAAGGAAATAAAATATGACCGCAACGTGGCGTGGATTCCTGTCATCAGGAGAAACTTTACAGAAAAGCCTTGCATGGTGGCCGTCGGCTGTCGCCATCTGATGGGCAGCGAAAGTGTGATAGCCATGCTCCGGCGCGAGGGCTATACAGTCGAGCCCGTGAAATAATTCTCAAGGTATTAAATAACCACTTCGGGAGGACTCGCACATAAAAGCGAATCCTCCCGAAAATAACTATCACCTGTCAACTATCAACTGTCAACTATCAACTCTCAACTACCCTCTCCCCCACTGCTTTATTCTCTCCAGCGCCTCGGCTGTAGATTCGTGGCTGCCGAAGGCGGTCAGGCGGACATACCCTTCTCCGCTCGGACCGAAGCCGGAGCCTGGAGTGCAGACTACATGAGCACCATAAAGCAATTCCTCGAAGAACTGCCATGAGGACTTGCCGCCAGGGGTGCGCATCCAGATGTACGGGGCATTCTCGCCGCCGTAACATTCGTAGCCGAGAGAGCGCAGCACCTTGAGCATCTTGGCAGCATTCGCCATGTAGTAATCAATGGTCGCCTGTATCTGCTCCTTACCCTCGGGAGAGTATATCGCTTCCGCCGCACGCTGGGAGACATAGCTGGTGCCGTTGAACTTGGTACACTGGCGGCGGTTCCACAGCTTATTGAGCGATATGCGCTCGCCCTCAAACGTGGCAGCCGTGACATCCTTCGGCACTATGGTATATCCGCAGCGGATGCCAGTGAAGCCGGCCGTCTTGGAATAGGAACGGAACTCTATGGCGCACTTCCGGGCACCGCGTATCTCGTAAATGGAATGTGGAATGTCGGGGTCTTGGATGTATGCCTGATATGCTGCATCATAGAGTATCAGCGCATCATTCTTCAGGGCATAGTTGACCCACTTGCGCAACTCCGTCTTCGTAATCACCGTGCCGGTAGGGTTGTTGGGGTAGCACAGGTAGATGATGTCAACATGATGGTTCTTCGGAATCTCCGGAATAAAACCGTTCTCTGCCGTGCAAGGGGTGTAGGTGACGTATGTCCAGCGGCCATTCTTGTATGCACCGCAACGCCCTATCATCGCGTTGGAATCGATATACACGGGATATATCGGGTCGGTGACGCAGATAAAGTTATCCCAATGAAGCAGTTCCTGGAAATTGCCGATGTCAGACTTTGCGCCGTCATTGATGAACACCTCGTCGAGGTCGAGATGTATGCCACGCGGAACATAATCGTTCTTCAGGATAGCATCACGCAGGAATTCATATCCCTGCTCCGGACCATAACCGTGAAAAGTGGACGCATCGGACATCTCCGTCACAGCCTGCTGCATTGCCGATATCACAGCAGGGCAAAGCGGTTGTGTCACATCGCCGATGCCCAAGGATATGACATCAGCCTTGGGATGCATCACCTTGAAAGCATTAACCTTCTTCGCAATGTCGGCAAACAGATAGTTATCTTGCAGATTTAAATAGTGTACGTTTACTAAAGCCATAATTTTAATTCATAATTCGGCAACGCCGTCAAAGACAAACTCTGCCGGTCCTGTCATATATACGTGATTGTCTGATTCTCTCCATTCTATCTCTAACGCTCCTCCGTCCATGACGATGCGCGACTGACGTCCTCTCCTACCCGTTACGGCTGCTGCCACAGCTGTAGCACACGCTCCCGTGCCGCACGCCATAGTAATACCGCTGCCACGCTCCCACACTCGGGTGCGTATCGAACCATCTTCCATCACATGGGCGAACTCTATATTACAGCGCTGCGGAAAAGCAGGATGGTTTTCCAGAACCGTCCCCATCAAGCCTACCTGTTCCACGTCGTCGGTGAAGATGACATAATGGGGATTGCCCATCGAGACAAAACAGGCCTCTCCCCCATCCCCTCTCCAGTTAGAGAGGGGGGAGTGTGTCTTTTCCGCCATGTTTGGATTGAAGAGGCTTGCATCTTCGAATACAGGTTCCAGCATATCGACTGTAACGCTATGCACTATGCCGTCCTTCTCGTGCAGCAACAGCGTCTTTATGCCCGACAGCGTCTGCAGGCGTATCTCCTTCTTTGTTGTCAGTCCTCTTTCGAAAAGATACTTCCCGATGCAACGGCTCGCATTGCCACACATCATTGCCTCCGAACCGTCGGCATTGAAGATGCGCATGGAAAAATCCGCATCCGGAACAGTGCTGTCACCGATAAGCACTAAGCCGTCAGAACCGATACCCTTATGGCGGTCGCTCCATTTGATAGCGGCAGCAGAAGGGTCGGCAATAGGATGGCGCGACACATCGACGTAGATGTAGTCATTGCCACAGCCGTGCATCTTGCAAAAAGGAATTTTAGTCATTGAACATTGAACATTGAGCATTGAACATTGTAATTCTTCACTATTAATTGTCAATTATCAATTGTCAATTAAAAACTCCTCCACCTTCTTCGCTGTCTCTATGCCGCTGGCCATTGCACGTACCACGAGGCTGGCACCGTTGGCGCTATCGCCACAGACGAAGACGTTCTTGGGATATTCCGGATGTTCTGGTTTCAGGAAGCCCATAGCAAGGAGTACCAGTTCTGCCTTGATGATTTCAGGCTTACCCTTCTCCACCATTATAGGACGGCCGCCGTCAGGATTTGGTTTCCAATCTATCTCCTGCACCTTAACACCTGTAAGCTTTCCATTCTCGCCAAGGAACTCCAGAGTATTGATATTCCAGCGGCGGGTGCAACCTTCCTCGTGACTTGATGTCGTCTTGAGAGTACGAGGCCAGTTTGGCCATGGATTCTGCGGGTCTTCAGGACCTTCCACCGGCTTTGGCATAATCTCTATCTGCGTCACGCTCTTGCAACCCTGACGATGGGCAGTACCGATGCAGTCAGAACCTGTGTCACCACCACCTATCACGAGCACATCCTTATCCTTTGCAGTCACACGTTCGTCAGCACCGAACTCCATGCCAGCAAGAACACGATTTTGCTGTGACAGCATTTCGAGGGCCAGATGAACGCCTTTCAGCTCACGTCCCGGAACCTTCAGGTCACGAGCCGTCGGAGTGCCTGATGCAATCACGATTGCATCAAATTGACAATTATTATCAGCAGAATCATTATCAATTGTCAATTGTCCATTGTCAATTGCTACGGTGCAGCCGTAGCAGAACTCTATGCCTTCCTGTTCGAGGATGGCAATGCGGCGGTCGATGACGGCCTTGTTGAGTTTGAAGTTCGGAATGCCATAGCGCAGCAGACCGCCTGCGGCTTCGTTCTTCTCGAAGACGGTGACGCTATAGCCTTTCAGGTTCAGGGCATTTGCAGCAGCCAGACCAGCAGGACCGGCTCCTATTACGGCCACCTTCTTGCCGTTGCGTCTGATGTCCGTACGAGGTTGGATATACCCCTCGCGGAAAGCGCCCTCCGTGATGGCACACTCATCTTCGCGGTTGGTGGTTGGTTCGTGATTGAAACGGTTCAGCACACAAGCCTTCTCGCAGAGTGCAGGGCATATGCGGCCCGTAAACTCAGGGAATGGATTCGTTGCGTTGAGCAGACGATATGCCTTTTCCCATTCGCCTTTGTACAAGGCATCATTCCATTCTGGCGCTTTGTTGCCTAACGGACACGCCCAATGGCAGAATGGTACGCCACAATCCATGCAACGTGATGCCTGCAACTTACGTTCGCGAGTACTGAGCGTCTGCTCCACCTCGCCAAAGTCGTGAATCCTATCATGTATGGGGCGATAACCCGCCTCCTGACGATGTATCTCTAAAAATGCTTTTGGATTTCCCATTTTTCCAATTGATAATTGATAATTCTTTTAGTCGGCCTGTGGCCTTTGTAAAAGCGTCACAAGTGCCGAGCGGACAATTGATAATTAATAGTCTCTCTGAATGTCTGCAATTTTTTCGTGCAGCTTTTTCATCTGTTCCTCCTGCAAAACACGTTTGTACTCGATAGGCACTACCTGAATAAAGTCTTCGATATAGCGGTGCCAGTCGTCGAGCATGCGTCCTGCCAAAGCAGAGCCTGTGTGGAGATAATGCTGACGGATGAGTTCGAGGAGTTCCTTGCGGGACACAGAGTCTTCGACAAGCGAAAGCTCCACCATATCCATATTACAGAAGTAATCAAACGTGTGGTCAGGGTCATAGACGTATGCCACACCGCCACTCATGCCGGCAGCAAAGTTACGTCCTGTTTTTCCGAGAACGACGACACGTCCGCCAGTCATATATTCGCAGCAGTGGTCGCCGGCACCCTCAATGACAGCAATGGCACCAGAGTTACGCACACCAAAGCGCTCACCTACCTTACCATTTATATACAGTTCGCCACTGGTGGCACCATAAAGGCCCGTATTACCGGCAATGATATTCTCCTCGGCCTTGAAGTCGTCACTACGACGGGCTGGCGGCAGAATAGCAATGCGTCCGCCTGAGAGGCCCTTACCAAAATAGTCGTTACATTCGCCCTCTAGTTTGATGTTGAGACCTTTCACCGCAAAAGCGCCGAACGACTGACCAGCAGAACCTTTGAACTTGATGTTTATAGTATTGTCGGGCAGACCCGCCTCACCATATTTCTTGGCAATCTCACCACTGAGCATTGTCGTGACAGCACGGTCGGTATTCTTGATGGCATATTCGAGGGTTATCTCTTCTTGGTTATCAACAGCCTTCTGAGCCGCCTTGATAATCTCCTCGTCCTTAACGCCTGTCACCTTAGTATATGCACTACGATCCCAATACAAAGCACCATCAGTTTCAGGCTTGTGGAGCAGACGTGCAAAGTCGATGGTCTGCCACTTCTCTGCCACAGCACTCCCCGCCAACTTTTCACTTTTCACTTTTAACTTTTCACTTATTTCAATCAGTTCGGTATGTCCGATAATATCCTTCAGGCTCTTGACACCAATCTCGCTGAGATATTCACGCACCTGTTGTGCCAGGAAGGTGAAGAAATTAACAACATACTCGGCACGTCCCTCGAAGTGCTTGCGCAACTCCGGATTCTGTGTTGCCACACCCATCGGGCAGGTATTGGTATTACACTTACGCATCATGACGCATCCCAGCACAATCAATGGCAGCGTACCGAATGAGAACTCATCAGCACCCAACATCGCCATGATGATAACGTCCTTGGCAGTCTTCAGCTGACCATCTGTCTGCAGACGCACCTGATTGCGGAGACCGTTCATCACCAATGTCTGCTGCGTCTCAGCCAAACCGATCTCGGGCGAGATACCTGCAAAGCGCATGCTTGAAGCAGGGCTGGCACCAGTACCGCCTTCTGCACCGCTTATCACAATCAGGTCGGCCTTTGCCTTTGCAACACCAGCAGCGATAGTTCCCACTCCACTTTCGGCAACGAGTTTCACGCTGACGGCAGCCGTCGGATTGATATTCTTCAAATCATAGATAAGCTGTGCCAAGTCCTCAATGGAATAGATATCATGATGAGGTGGCGGCGATATCAGCGAGATACCAGGAATGGCGTTTCGCGTCTTGGCGATGATGTCGTTCACCTTGAAACCGGGCAACTGTCCGCCCTCACCAGGCTTAGCACCCTGTGCCACCTTTATCTGTATCTCCTCGGCATTGACGAGATACTCTGCCGTAACGCCAAAGCGTCCGCTGGCAATCTGTTTTGTCTTGCTGCTGAGACTCACGCCATCCACGTCAGAATGGTAGCGGGCATTATCCTCACCACCCTCACCGGTGTTGGAGCGTGCACCAAGTTTATTCATCGCCAATGCCAATGCCTCATGAGCCTCTATGCTCAAGGCGCCGAATGACATCGCACCGGTAACAAAGTGTTTCACGATACTTTCTACACTCTCCACCTCGTCGATTGGTGTAGGCTTGGCAGCTTTCTTAAACCCAAAGAAGTCGCGGATGAAGATAGGAGACTCTTTCTCATCCACCATTTTCTCCCATTCCTTGTATTTCTTATAGCTACCCAGACGTGTTGCCAACTGAAGGTTAGCAATCGTCTCCGGATTCCATGCATGTTTGATACCATCCTTGCGCCAAGCAAACAGGCCCTGATTCTGCAACATGGCATGCTCCTTTGCAGCCTTTTGCAGACGGATGGCATCGCGGGCAATTTCCTTCAGGCCTATACCACCGATGGTGCTAACCTCCGTACCGAAGTAACGTTTTAGCAATTCTTCGCTCAAGCCGATGCTCTCGAATATCTTCGCACCACGATAACTGCGGATAGTAGAGATACCCATCTTCGACATAATCTTCTTCAGCCCCTTATCGACAGCCTTGATATAATGCTCTTCAGCAGTGGCATATTCCTCCTGTATCTTACCATGCTTCACCAAGTCATCAAGGATGGCGAAAGTCATGTATGGACACAATGCCGATGCTCCATATCCCAACAGCAAGGCTGCATGCATCGTCTCACGAATCTCACCGCTCTCTACTATCAATGCCGTCTGTACGCGCTTGCCGACGCTGATCAGATGGTGATGCACCGCGCTGACTGCCAGCAATGACGGTATTGCAGCATGCTTTTCATCGATATCCCTGTCTGAAAGAATGATGTAGTTTACGCCTTCATCAACACTTGCCTCAGCCTGCTTGCAAAGGTCGTCGAGGGCATGGCGCAAGCCGTCCTCACCTTTCGCTATCTCAAACACTATCGCCAGCTTCTTAGTGTTGAAGCCTTTATAGCGGATATTGCAGAGTATATCGAGTTGTGTATTTGTCAGCACAGGTTGCGGCAGGCGCACCATCTTGCAGTTCAATGCATCTGGCGTCAGAATATTTGTACCCACGGCACCGATGTATTCCGTCAGCGACATCACCAGTTCTTCGCGGATAGGGTCGATGGCAGGGTTCGTCACCTGTGCAAACTGCTGACGGAAATAGTT
>Ga0326512_10001556_pt1 | contig 17481 bp, 37 predicted proteins | sample 1_2617_0518_D_FD_203652 | JGI IMG/M metagenome (GOLD analysis project Ga0326512, IMG submission 203652) | Bovine rumen microbial communities from UC Davis, California, United States - 1_2617_0518 | ecosystem: Host-associated > Mammals > Digestive system > Stomach > Rumen | place: USA... | reverse complement strand
GATTCTGACAATTCTATAACATCTGTGATGGAATTTACAGAAGATGGAGATAGCAACATAACTACAGAAACTATAAGCGAAGATGGAAAGACATATTATTATATGAGGACCATTGTTGAAACTTATACTAGTCGTCATGAGAGCTATCAGAAAATAGAAAGAGGTGCTGGCGAATGAATGATGATTTCTACATAATAAGCGTATCTTCTTTAAATATTAGGAAAGATCCTAAAACAGAAAGTAGGATTAATCTTAAGAAAGATACGTTGGTTAAAGAAACTGGAAAACGTAAACAGTATCGTAAGGACGAATGGATAGAAATAGTAACTATTTCTGAGCCAATAATCCAAGGATACGTCAATAAAAAATATTTAAGAAAGATATAGAAAGGAGGATGAAATGTTACCTGAACTCATAAAACTATATGACGATAAGCAAAACAAGATTCCAATAGTTGATTCTAATGACGGATCAATATTAGGTTATGGGAAACTTCAATTTCCTATTAGAGATGCGGATATTAAGCTTCCAGATATAGGCGACGGATATATACCTGGTATGATACCTGGAATTTTAGCTGGCGGGGTAGAGTTACCTTACAGCTTCTCTTATGGTTCCGCAGTAGTCTTAAATAATGAAATTCATATTTTAGGTGGTGGTGGTTACGTAAAAAATCACTACAAATGGAACGGATCTTCATGGACTTCTGTAAGCACTTTACCTTACAGCTTTTCCTCCGGTTCCGCAGTAGTCTTAAACAATGAAATTCATATTTTGGGTGGTAATAACGCCACCACAAAACACTACAAATGGAACGGATCTTCATGGACTTCTGTAAGTACTTTACCTTACAGCTTTTCCTCCGGTTCCGCAGTAGTCTTAAACAATGAAATTCATATTTTGGGTGGTAATGGCAGCAGCAACTACAAAAAACACTACAAATGGAATGGATCTTCATGGACTTCAGTAAGCACTTTACTTTACAACTTCTATACCGGTTCCGCAGTAGTCTTAAACAATGAAATTCATATTTTAGGCAGCAATAGTTCCAGCTATAGAAAAAGCCACTACAAATGGAATGGATCTTCATGGACTTCTGTAAGCACTTTGCCTTATAACTTCTATCTAGGTTCCGCAGTAGTCCTAAACAATGAAATTCATATTTTAGGAAGTGAAGCAAGTGGCAATGGAACAAATCACTACAAATGGAATGGATTTTCATGGACTGTTTTAGGGCATCCGATGTTTACTTATAGATTTTTTTTCGGTTCCGCAGTAGTCCTAAACAATGAAATTCATATTTTAGGTGGTACAACCAGCAGTGGTGGTTACAAAAATCACTACAAATGGAATGGATCTTCATGGACTTATGTAAGCACTTTACCTTATGACTTCTATCAAGGTTCCGCAGTAGTTCTAAACAATGAAATTCATATTTTAGGTAGTAGCGATAACAGAACAAATCACTACAAATGGAATGGATCTTCATGGACTTCAGTAAGTACTTTACCTTATGACTTCTATCAAGGTTCCGCAGTAATCTTAAATAATGAAATTCATATTTTAGGAAGCAACTACAGCGGTAGTTACACAAAACACTACAAATGGAATGGATCTTCATGGACTTTAGTAAGCACTTTACCTTATGACTTTATTTACGGTTCCGCAGTAGTCCTAAATAATGAAATTCATATTTTGGGTAGCGCTGCAAGCAGCAACTACACAAAACACTACAAATGGAATGGATCTTCATGGACTTCTGTAAGCACTTTACCTTATAACTTTAATCAAGGTTCCGCAGTAGTCTTAAATAATGAAATTCATATTTTGGGTGGTAATGGCAGCGTCGTTAGAAATCACTACAAATGGAATGGATCTTCATGGACTTCTGTAAGCACTTTACTTTACAACTTCTTTCGAAGTTCTGCAGTAGTCCTAAACAATGAAATTCATATTTTAGGAAGCAACAGCGATGATAACGGAACAAAACACTACATAGTCAAATCCGGGATATCGGATTCGCTAAATAAAGACACAATAATTTACATTTAAAAAGGAGGTAAGAAAAATGACACGTTACGATGACACTTATTCTTATGAAATCCTGGCTGATGGATACAATATCTACAGGAATGAAAAACCTGATGAGATTTATATATCACAGCTGGAGCCGTATGCAAAGATCTATGTCCCGAATGGAACTTACGAGGAGAACTGCTTAGCACAGCTCGAGGAGCTTACAAAAGCTGCTCAGCCTCAGCCTAACGTCATTGATATTTTGAAGTCAAATATTGACTTTTTAGCTATCATGACAGATGTTAACCTTCCTAATGATATGGAGTCAGTAACATTTGAAGAATTTAGACAGGAGGTGCAGAGCAATGGTTGAACATACAAAAGCATATGAGAAAGCAAAGATATATTATCCAACACTTTGGAGCATCGAGACTCTTCAGGAGCTCGTTGCCGCCGGTAAGATGACACCAGAAGAGTATAAAGAAATTACCGGTGAAAATTTTTAATATAGAGAGCTAACGCTCTTTATATAGTAACTATTTATTAACACACCCCAAGTGTAAAATAAATGTTACATGAGGTTACCAAATTAGATAAGGCTAGGCCACAGGCAGTGGTAAGTCTAATAATATCTTTTCTGGTAACCTCACACTTTTGAGGCTAGTGTGGATTCTACTACTGTAACTAAGTTACCCTTAAACTATTGTATTAACAATTTTTGCTTCCGTACTAGCCTCTATCTTTTTAAGGAGGAATCAAAATGGGTTATATTCGTTACAACCCTAATCCTAATGGTAAAGAGACTGGGGACTGTGTGATCCGGGCTATCTCTATAGCAGAAGGTATTACATGGGATCAGGCATTCCAGAAAGTCACGGAAAAAGCTTTTCGTGAAAAAGACATGCCATCGATAAACCCAGTTTGGACCGATTACCTTATAGAACAGGGTTATACCATACATGGAATACCAAACACTTGTCCTAGGTGTTATACAGTATACGACTTTTCTTATGATCATCCCGAAGGCACATATGTCCTTGGAACCGGATCACACGCAATAGCCGTTATAGATGGTAACTACATTGATACTTGGGATTCCGGAGATGTAATCCCTATGTATTTCTTACAGAAAGGAGAAAACCATGGCAATTCAAACTCAGCCGTACCAGCAAATAATCCCGTCAATACAACCAACCCAACCGCAGCCCCCGCTAATATACCAGCAGCCCGCCCAACAGCTTAATCAGCTTCCAACTGTAGGTGTATTCTGGGTACAGGGCTTAGAAGGAGCAAAGGGATACCAAGTGAATACCGCTAATACAGAAGTTTACCTCAGAGATTCTGAGGATAATGATATTTTGTATGTCAAGACAACCGATCAGTTCGGCAGACCGAATAGTCTTAAGATGTACAGGCTTGCTGAGGAAACTATACAGGATACTGCTGTCCAGAACACATCCAATTTCGTAACTGTTGATCAGCTGAATGATATTTTGGATGAGAAGCTGGATAAGTTAGCTGCAAAGTTCAATAAGCCTCAGCAGCAGAACCACAATGGAAAACGCAACAACGGTTCTCGCAGGAATCGTAAGTACGAGGAGGATGAGTACGACGATGAGATCGAATAATTATATTCCACAGGGAGGACAAAACCCGGCTGTCATACTTGCGGGGTTTCAACGATTTAAGAAAGATTACTATGCACAGAACGGCGCCAATGCAAACCCTGAAGCAGCATTTATGCAGTATGTACAAGAACATTTTGTAGATCAAAACATGATGAATCAAGCAACCGCCCTTGGTAAACAGCTTGGCATTATCAAATGATATTTGCTTACATCTTGGGGTGTGTTCAGCGAAACCCTAGATTTATATTCTAGGTGAAAGGACAAAATCATGTCTTTACTTGGAAACAGTGGCATTGGTGCCGCAGACCTCGCAGCTGTCGTAGGTAATAAGGACGGATTCGGTAACGGCGGAGATGGTTGGCTTTTCCTTTTGTTCATTCTCCTTCTTTGGGGTAACAATGGAAATGGATGGGGAAACCAGAACCAGGGTTATCCGGCTGTTCAGCAGGGATTCGATCAGGCAGCTGTAATAAACGGCATCCAGGGTGTCCAGAACGCTGTAGCAAATGGCCAGTTCGAAATGATGTCTAGCTTCCAGAATTGTTGCTGTGAGAATCGTCTTGGAATTGCAAACCTCGGTGCTCAGATTGCAGCAGATGGCTGCTCAACTCGTCAGGTATTTAACGATTCAATGCGCGACATGATCCAGGCTAACTACCAGAATTCTCAGAATCAGATAGCTGCTATGAATGCAGGCTTTACTGGCATAAATGATAAGCTTTGCCAGCTTGAAATGGATGCCAAGAACGACAAGATCGCTGATCTCCAGCGTCAGCTTACTTATGCTCAGACTCAGGCAGATAACGCAGCACAGACTGCTCAGATTCTTGCTTCTCAGGAGGCTCAGACTACTGCTCTTGAGCGTTATCTTGCTCCTACGCCCGTACCGGCTTATGTAGTTCAGAACCCCAACTGCTGCTACCAGCAGAATGCTTGTGGCTGCGGATTTTAATATAGGAGGTGATCAAAATGGCAGAATATGTTTATGTTCCAGTTCAGACCGTAGCAGTCGGTCAGGATGTATTATTGGAAGATTCTATCCCTTGTAACCGTGGACTTGTGTTCCACAGAAATGGATCGGGGATTCTCACTCTGCGTGGCACCTCGAACAATGCAAATTGTTGCAATTCGTTTGCACGTTACCAGGTAACGTTTAATGCAAACATCGCTGTACCTGCTACAGAGACTGCAGGACCGATAGAGCTTACACTCACACAGTCAGGCGGTGAGATACTGTCATCTAAAGCGATCGTGACACCGACGGCCGTTGATGCATATTTCAATGTAACAGTTACAGCAATCATAACCGTGCCGAGATGTTGCTGCTATGATGTAGCAGTTGAGAACACCTCGACTATACCGGTTAATGTACAGAATGCTAACTTAGTAGTTAGTCGTATAGCTTAAGGAGGTGATATTCATGGGAATGGAAATGTACGATAAGATCAAAAGAATGGTCGAAGCAGACATTGAAGAGCTTGTAGCCAAAGGCTCGCTCGAACCTTGTGAGTATCAGGCTTTAGGTGAAGCGATTGACATAGTTAAGGATGTTTGTAAGATCAAAATGATGAAGATGGAAGAAGGGGAAATGATGCCTGAAGAGGACATGAGATCTTATGGTATGCCTCGTTACAACATGCGCATGAGTAACGATAATCGTGGTGGTAGTCAGGATGGCTCCTACGGTTCATATGCTATGGGATATCCGTACGATAAAGACTCTTCATACTATAATCCTAACCGGAGTCCGAGGACCGGGCGTTACACCTCTAACGATGGATCTTATGACAGAGCATGGGAAATCCGTGAGTCACATCATGACAAGGATGGAACCATGAAACAGGATCTTCAGGAACTCCTTAACAACGCCAAGACAGACCATGAGCGTATGCTTATAATGCGTGTAATGGGAAAGCTTGAGCAGTAATTATTTTTAAGAGGGAGGTAAAAGAAATGGCACAACCACAGAGTAGAGCAGAGGCTATAGTCCGAGCTACTATCGACGGGGAGACTTACGAAGGCCTCCCTCAGTCTCGTCTTGAGGCATTGCTTATAGAACTTAATCACCATGGTGGTGGAGGTGGTGGCGGAAGCTACGAAGACCTTACAAACTTGCCTACATTCAACGGTCAGACCCTCGAGGGCGACGTTACAGGAATGATATTAAGTGCTATTGAGCCGCTTAATCCAGAAGACGAGCAGGAACTTAAAGACATAATTACCGATGATGTAAATGGGTAATTATCAACAACACACAAGGAGGTATTAGACATGGCTAATACAACAGAGTACTACTCCAGTAAAGCCAACCTTACGTCCATTTTGACTAAGGTGGAGACAAAATTGGCTAACCGTTACACAAAGGCTGACACTGATGCAGCAATCGCTTCTGCTATTGCAGGCGTAACCCAGTTCGACTATGAGCTTGTTGAGTCGCTTCCGGAAACAGGTGAGAAGGGTATCATCTACCTGGTTCCGAATAGTGGATCAGGTTCAAATCTTTACAATGAGTATATTTGGATCGTAGTATCCGGAACTGGTAAGTTCGAGCTTCTTGGTCAGCGCGATCTTGACCTGTCAGGTTATCTTGTAAATACTGACGTAAAGGTTAACACAGCTACACTTTCGAAGACCAATGATCAGTCAGGCAACGGCATGACAATCGATCTGTCGGATGCAACGAAGGCTTCTTTGGCACTTGCTGACACAGCAGTTCAGGATGCTGATCTGGCTGACTTCCTGGTAGGATCTGATGTAAAGGTTGATGGAACTACCATCACCAAGACACCGGATGCTTCTGGTAACGGCTTTACTCTTAGCTCACATGCAGCTACTACTGTATCAGATGGTACAGGCATCGACGTAACTCACACCGGAGATGACTATGAGGTAGCTCTTGACGAAGCTACTCAGGCTAGTCTCGCACTGGCTGATTCAGCTCTTCAGGCTGGAGACATCGAGCCGCTTTCAACTGCAGATGTAAACGAGCTCCTTGCTATCCTTACAACGGATGCAAACTGATATTTTTGAGGGGGTACTGAACATCAGTATGAGGTGCCCCCTCATATTTTACTTGTAAGGACGGGGAGGTGAACACATGTCCAACACAACTGAACGATACAGTGATAAAGTAAATCTAAGTGCCTTGATGACAGGTATAAAAGCATATGTGGATAATAGTGGCGGCGGTGGTGGAACTGGTTCCGATCCGGATGGGACCATGGTCATCAATAGAGATAGCAGTGGTGAGATTTCATCCATAGTATTCACATATTCTGGAGGTGTAAGTACGACTACATTTGCAGAAACCAGCACAACGAAGTATATTGTAACGAGAGATGTTAAGACAGGAGCCTCCACAGCAACCGTCAGAACATTAGCTATGACTGCATCAGGTGCTTCAATGACAACAACGACAGAACCAGTAACTTAAGGAGGTGATATTTATGTCTTGGGATATAGCCATAACCGGATTAGTCACCTTATTAGCTGCTATATTTGGTTCTACCGGTTTTTGGACATACAGGATGACAAAAAGAATGAGCGATTCTGTAGAAAAGAAAATGCTAATGGGGTTGACATATATTAATATTGTTAAAAACTGTGAGTATTGGATTGATCGAGGCTGGGTCGAACAGGATGATTTAAGAGATCTTGAGAAATATTTGTATGATCCATATAGAGAAAAGGGAGGTAATGGTACCGCTGAGAGACTATTTAACCAAGCGGCTCAATTACCAAATAAACCGCCGAAAGGAGAGTGATATTTATGAAAGAAGGTTTTAAGCAATGGATAATCGCAGCAGGGATCAGAGCGATAAAGACATTCGCACAGACCTTGTTAGGCTTCGTAGTCTGTGGTCTGGCTATCAGCGAAATCCCGTGGATATACGGACTATCAGTGTCGGCAGTCGCCGCTATCGCATCGTTACTGACCAGTATAGCGGGCTTACCAGAGTTGAAGACGTCCGAGAGTGACGGTGAGATTATATTTGGCGCTAATGGACAGTCTAAAGTAATCTTAGATACTAAGAACGTGACTGCTAAAAAGGTGACTTTGGATGTACTGGAATCAGTTCCGGGTGATCCGGAGGATTGATATTTGCTAGCTACTCAATTTTCATTTTTCTATCCTTTCTGATAGAGGCAATGGATGCTGGGAGGTTATGGTTGGGCCTCCCGCGTCATTGCCAATTGCTCTTATTTTTCGCGTGGAATTCATGTGCTATTATGAGATAAAGATAATGGGCTATTTAAAGCCCCGCACAGGTTTATTTAAAAACCTAGGAAGGATTGGTGATCTTATGAGAACAATTACGGTATTAAACAAAAAGGAGTACAATGAATGGATAGCACTGTTCAAGGAAACTGGTGTTAACTACAGTATCGAGAACAGATCGGATTATTCCGGTTTTGAGGTAAAGCTGACGTGGAAGGAGTAATAACCATATCAGATCTCAACTAGGGCAACTACGGTTGCTCTAGCCTTTTCAATTGCTATAATTTTTCGCGTGGAAAACAGTGCCTATAATGAAGGTGAATATTGACATTTAAGGAGGTATTTATTATGAAGAAAATAATAACATTTTTATTGGTAATGGTAATTTGTTTGGCACCGGCTAAGATAGCCGACGCAGAAACGATTTTATATCGTGCTGATGAATATGAGACAGCGCAACCGGATGAGGTTGACGTAATGACGATGGTTGTTACGGATTTTAGAGATATTAGAGTTGAAGTAACATTCGATAAACTTGAAAATATTAAAGTATCGGAAAGATACTATATTGACAAGTTGATCGGGTGGGCAGAGACTGTAAAATCCAAAATCCTTGACAGCTATTCGGGCAATACGGCAAGATCAACGGATACGATGTACATGTTCATTAAGTACAATGATAAAACCGTATACTGTGTTCGAGCTACTAAGGCCGAGACTTATAACGAGTTTCAGGAATTAATTGAGGGTTATTATGATAGTATTGATAACAACTAAAATTTGATATACACCACCTTCGAGATTGGAGTGGCAATTTGCTGCTCCTTTCTTTTCGCGGTGATATTTGGTGCTATAATGAAACGTAAACACTTAGTTTTAACGGAGGTAGAAAAATGAAGAAATTTATTGGCGTAGTAAAGGGCATTTGGTGTACAATTGTGACTTTATTAGCAGGATGGGGCATTTTGGTGACCTATTTAGCTATAAAGGAAAATTGGAAGAACAAGGCCGACTACTGGGACACAGTAAAAGATTCATATGACTTTGAAGTTAAAGCAACTAAGAAGAAAAAATAAGGAGGTGGTACTATGGAACTGAGAAATCCTTATGGCTTTGATACCGGCGATGGGTATTTTGGAGCAACAGGTATTTTGAATTATCATGGTGAATTTCACTATGTATTCAGTATATTTGTTAGCGAGGCAGAATACCTTGAATGGTTTGAAGCTAATAAGTAATTCTTGGAGAGCCTAGTGCTCTCCTTTTTCGCCTCAATATTTGTTGCTATAATAGAAAAAATACTAAGGAGGTATAGCTTATGGCAACAATGACATTTCAGGTAACATTTGTTTGGCATGGTGACAAAAAACCTAACGTATTTAAACGCAAATACTATGAGGCAGAATTTGCCAGGGTAAACAATTGGCTTAAGAAGCGTACGAACGGTTCACTTATACAAGTGAAGCAGTTAAACGAATTAGTCAATGCTTACCAGCTGGTGAACAATGACTTGAGGTTAAATTACAGCGTAAATGCGGTAGGTGAGTTGATTGGCACTGTGCCGGAGACGAATGCATTTGTAACATTCGAGCTGGGCGATTCAATTTAGTAACATGGGAGCTTAGTGCTCCCTCTTTTTCTCTCGCGGTGATATTTGATGCTATAGTGAAAAGGAGGGATGCTTATGATGGAAATATTATTTGTAGTAATGACCTTACTTATGATCTATGCGTATTGGTCATATTTAAAGGAAATGAAGGAAGAACTGGACAAATTGGATCCCTAAGATTCAAAGCTAGGGCACAAGAATTATAGTGCTCTAAGCTTTTCAGCGACCTTACGGTACGCTAAATGTTTATTCGCGTGGATATTTGATGCTATAATGAAACGTAAAACAAACAACATTAACGGAGGTAGAACTATGATAAGAACATTAGGCAAAACAATTTTGGTGATTTTGGCGATGTGTATTATGCCACTGTTGGTCTTTGTAGTAGGACCGATAGTTGGGGTAACACTCAGCGGAATCGGAGCGATTTGCATTGCGTTCTTACCATTCATACTGATCGGAGTAGTGGTCGGTTGTTTGGCTAGACGTAAAAGGTAACTTAAAAGAGGGTGACTACGGTTGCCCTCAGCTTTTCTAAGGAGGTAAAGAAATGAAAAAGAAACTGGTAGCTCTTTTAATCATGGTAGTAATGATATTTGTACTTACCGGTTGTAGTTATGAGGTCGAATTCAATTGGCCTATAACTTTCTCCGAGAAGTCAACACCAACTCCACCACCATGTAACTGCCCTTATTGCCAGTCGCGGTGATATTTGGTGCTATAGTGGAAAGATTGATAGCAAACGAAAGGAGGCTTATATGGCTAAGACAAAGATTGACGTAAAGTCAGAACGCCAGAGGATTCTGGATGAAATGGCGGTATGCGATCCGGCAGACAAAAGGTATGAAGTCTTGCAGGAACGCTTGAACAATCTCCATGACACGAAATCTAAAGTGGATTGGAATGGGATTGCTCAGGCAGGAATCAAGGCAGCAGGGCCTTTGCTGTTAGGAGCATTGATCATTTCATTCGAAAAGCATGGCGGGGCTTTTGTCAGCCAGGCGTCGAAGTTTATTAGGTTTTGAGTAACTATTAACCCAACCAACGAGGGTAACTACGGTTGCCCTCAGCTTTTCTAAGGAGGATAAAGGTATGACAGACGAGACAAGAGAGAAGATCAGAAACAAAAAAGATGAAACAATCAACAAAGCTAAGGAGAAAGGCAATAAAGTGCTTGATTGGATGGTTGAGAATCCAATGAAAACAAGCATTATTGCGGCAGTGTTAGGACGAATCGTAACAAATGTATACCGGGAACACAAGTACCAGCGTGCAGAAAGAGCTAGAAACACAAGGGAATATGATCCATCCCTCGGTATGTATTATGATTTGAGGCGTCCGCTAACAAATAAAGAGAAATTAGAACTTTCCAGGCGTCATAGCAATGGAGAGTCTATAGGTGATATTTTGGAATCTTTTCATGTACTCCGATAATTCGCGTGAAAATTCGTTGCTATAGTGGACGGATAGTATACAGAAAGGAGTATGACTATGAAGGATAGAATAAAAACAATCGGAAAGGTTTTAGGATATATTAGTGGAATATTTGTAATATATACGATATGTTATTGTATCGGATATTTTGGAGGTAGGCTACTTGGTAAACTATTAAATAAAGATTGATTTGGTAACTAGACGATATTCGTTTACAGTTATACTTCCGTTCTGTGGGAGTGGCTTTGGCTGCTCCCAATTTTCGCGTTATATTTTGATGCTATAATGAGAGACTTATTGGAAGTATGGCTAGAAAGGAGGTTTTTATGAAGGCCAAAATACTTAGTGTGGTAGTAGTTCTCATCGGTGGCGGATTAGCCACTTTAGGTGGAGAAATGCTAAGCCACTACGTATGGGGCGATGCTAAGGACGCCCTTACTAGTAAACTTACAGGCAATAAGGAGGAAAGCGAAGAAAAGGAGGACTAAACTATGATGATAGGACTAATCTTGATTATCGCAGGTGTAATTTTGATTGCAGCGGATAAAAAAGGTAACTAATCGTCAGGGAGCTTAGTGCTCCCTTTCTTTCACTTTCGCGTGATATTTTATTGCTATAATGGAACTATTAATTTGCACATACCAAGGAGGTATAGCTATGGCAGAAGAAATTAAGGTAGACGATGATGTATCAGTCGTAACCGAAAATGGAACTGAAGTCAAAGTAATGGAAGCAAAGGAGGGTATTATGAGTAAGATCGGTAAGCACAAAAAGGTGATTATTGGAGCAGCGGTAGCTGGAGCGGCAATTATTGGCGTGAAGTTATTGAAGCACTTTAGACCTGGAAGTGACAATGATCAGGACGACTCCGGATTCGACGATGACGACGATTTCGAATCGGACGACACAGCAGCGGATACTGATGATGCCGAGTGATATTTGGTAGCAAACAGATCCGATGAGGGTAACTTCGGTTGCCCTCGCTTTTTCACACCACAAAAAGGAGGATAGAACTATGAAAGCTAGTTCAGCATTCGTAACAGGAATCGTAATAGGCGCAGCAGCTGGGGTAGTTGCTGGGGCAGCCTATATGAAGCGTAAGATCGAAGAAGTAATTGAGGACAGGGTTGATGAGGAAGTAGCTGAGTTTATCCAGGACTTCAATGCAAAGATGGAAGAGGATGATATTTCTAAAGAGGAAGATCCGGAAGAGGATAATGACACTCCTTATAACTCTCTCCACGAATACACACAGAAAAGTTACAACAAGCCAGATCCCACGAAGATCTTTCGTGACCCGCTCGCCGAGCATGAACATCCACAGGAACCGGATGAAGAAAGTGATATTTTGGAAGAAAATCCACTCAAGAAACAGGAGGATGATAGCATGAAGGACCCTAAGCTTATCTCAGAGGACAAGTACGATGAGGACGACTCATTTGAAAAGTCCATGCTGTATTATTATCAGGATGACGATGTTCTTACAGATGAAGAAGAGCATGAGATCGCGAATGACATCGAGATCGTAGGAGAGACACTTGATAAGTATGACTTCAGGAATAACGATGAGCAGGTGATCCATGTTCGGAACTTTGAGCAGAAGACGGACTATGAAGTCGTCAAAGTCTTCACGTCATTCCGGTGATTCGCGTGAAAACCATGTGCTATAGTGGAGAAGATGAGATAGTGTAATGGTAGCACACAGGAGAAATCCTGGGGTATAGGTTCAAATCCTATGATCAACTTCTCTGAACTTTTCATTTATATTTCAAAAGGAGGTTAAGCTTATGAACTCAGTGGCTATTAAGCAGGTGCTTAAGAAAGCAACTAAGTCAGCATCGAAACATGCTCCTGTAATTCTTATAGGAGTTGGAGTTGCATCGATTGTAAGTACGGCTGTACTCGCAGTTATCGCAACACCAAAGGCAGTAAAAGTTCTCGACGATGGTAAGAACGAAATAGATGATATTTCGGAATCTGAAGAACTTACTGAAGTCGAGAAGAATGATGAAATCAAAGAAATCAGAAAAGAAATGTGTAAGCAGTTTGCAAAGTTGTATTGGAAGGCAGCGGCTAATGCAGTTATAGGAGGAACTGCAATTATATTTGCCTACAAGACACAGAAAAAGAGAACATTGGCGATCTCAGCAGCGTATTCGTTAGCTTGTAAGGAATTGCTGGATTGGAAGGAGACAGCAAAAGAGCTCAAGATCCTTAACAAGAACAACGAACAAAAGATACGAGATGCAATGGTTAAGAAAAAGGTTGAGCGAGCAAAGAAATCAGATTCCAAGGATAAGACCAGTTCGAAAGTGATATTTACCGGTAAAGGTGAGGAATACTTCATTGACGATTGGTCAGGTCAGGTATTTAAGTCTTCCGTTACAGAAGTACAGAAAGCCGTTAATGAATGGAATCAGCAGATGCTTACATATGATCAAGTCACGTTAAACGACTTGTATTATCTTTTAGGTATACCTCAAGTGCCAGCAGGAGATCTTGGATTTGAATCTGGGCATGGTTGTGTTGAAGTGATATTTGGATCATCCTTTGTTGATGATAGGGCTTACATCACGATGGGATTTGATCGACAGCCGATGCTGCTATAGGAGGTGAGAACTTTGAAGAATGTACAGACGGTTACAGATCTGGGCCAGATACTTGGGGTACAGATCGTCACTTTGAACAAAACCAAGTTCTTGAATCTTCTGGTTGGTGTTAATGAAGATGATATTTATAGTGTAGCAATACCAGATGTAATGGTGAAAAAAATGAAAAAGGAGGATGTCAAAGATGGCGAAGGTAGAGTTAGACGTTCCGGACTTTCACAAGCCACCGAAGAAAGCGAAACCATCTCAGCAGAAGGGGAAGCAGATCCGGGAAGTGACGAAAGCCAAGACCAGGGAACAGAGACTCAGCAGGAAATTAGCTGAGTCTTTCATTTCCGAAGATGTTAAGGACGTCAAATCCTATGTGATATTTGATGTAGTCATTCCAACAATCAAAGACACAATAATGGATTTGTTTAACATGGCGTTCTATGGCGAGTCATATGGCAACCGTAATACTCGATCCAACCGACGTGGGTATTACACAAATGAACGAACGTCATATTCTTCATATTATAAGTCAGACAGGGATAGAGACATAATACGGCGATCAAGGCGATCGAATGATATTCCAGAGATCATAGTTGAGTCAAGAGCAGATGCTCAGGATGTACTTGAAGAAATGAACAACCTAATTGACGAGTATGATGATGTCAGCGTTGGTGATCTTAATCAAATTGTTGGTATAACCGGAACTCCTCAGGATGAGAAATGGGGATGGTTTGATATTTCATCAGCCAGAATAAAGAAGGTTGGACCACGAGAGTATCTTGTAGATTTGCCGAGACCAAAGCCGTTAGATTAATAGGAGGTGATATTTATGAAGTTTCAGTTCAACAGAATGAAACTCAAACTGGCTAAGAAAAGCCCAGAAATACTTTTGGTGGTTGGCGCTGTAGCCATTGTAGGTGGTGTGATAACAGCTTGCCGATCAACTTTAAAAGTAGAAGAAGTAGTCGATGATCACAAGGATAGACTTGACGAATTGAAGTCTATACCGGATCAGGTAAACCCTGTAGAAGATGTTGAGTATCCGCCAGAAGTTCAGAAAAAGGATCTCACAAAATTATATTTGCATACAGGTATCGAATTTGTTAAGCTTTATGCAGCTCCGATCGGACTTATTGCCGGTGGTATAACTTGTATGGTTGTATCATCCAAGCAGTATAAGAAAAGATATTTGGGAGCTGTGGCAGCATATAATGGTGTTGCAGAAGCCTTCAAACGGTATCGAAAGCATGTAATAGATACTGAAGGTGCTGAGAAAGATCATGAGTATATGTATGGTAAAGGCAAAAAGAAAACAGTTGAGGCCAAGACTATAAATGATAATGGCGATGAAGTCTATGATAGAAGACAGGCTATTATTATGGAGAATGGCGAGGAAGTTCCGTTGAGCGAGTATTGTCAGTTCTTTGCTCGTGGCATATCAAAAGAATGGGATCTCAATGAATATTATAATAGAACTTTCATAAATGGCCGAGAAAAATGGTTCACAAACATCTTGCGTGAGCGTGGCCATGTATTCTTGAATGAGGTTCTGGATGGACTCGGATTCCCTCAGACTGAAGCTGGTGCTGTTATTGGATGGATCTATAATCCGACTGATGGTATAGAGGCAGCAGACGAGATTATATTTGATGTTCACGAGGTTTGGTTGCCAGAGGTTGATGAGAACGGTCATGAGTATCATGAGCCAGCATATTACATCGACTTCCCTAACTTGTCCGGTATTATATTTGATAAGATATGAACTGAATGGCCACTCGACGAGGGAGAATTGTTTGATTTATACAATCTCCCTCATTCTTCTAATAGTTCCTTAGTCAGGAGGGCATATCTATGGGGACTTTAGACAGTGTATTGAGAGAGTATCACACTAAGAATCTCTTCATCCTCGATCGCGATAATGGCGAATGTTATATTTGCAAGAATCGTAAAGGGGTTGAAAGATTCTTAGGACGATACATTGAGAGACTTGAACAACCAAAGTATGGTTGGATATTTGTAATTTTAGATCGTATTCCAAAGGAGGATTAACAAATGAATGAAACAATGTTTATTATTGAGTTTATGAATGGTAAAACAAAGAAGTTCGACGACAACCGGTTTAAGTATGAGATCGATTACGATGGTGGATCTATGCGTGTGTTCTCCAGGATCACAAAGGGTTTGGTTCTTGATATTCCGACCCTTGCTAATGTTGCGTTTATTCATACAAATGTGATCAAGAAACCGAAGTATAAGACTTATACAGACGAGGCACAGGAACCGGAGGTTGAAGAACCAATTGATGAGTCAACAGACGATTGAGGCAATTTTCATACTATTCGTGATATTTATGCTTATGTTGATACTAATCGACGTTATTCTAATTGTTAGAGATTTAAGGAGGTAGAATTATGGCTAGAGTAATGAGGTCAAAAGAAAGGGATGACACACAAGACCCTGGTTACATCGGATTGGCTAATGCAATAATAGCCCAAGCTTATCATGATTATATTGATTGTGAATTTGCAATGTGGAGCGAGATTCATACCGATAAAGGCAAGATCACTTATCAGAGATTTAAAATGGATTCCGGAGCAGGCATCGTTAATCAGGAAGAGATTCGTAACTTCTTCAACAGTCAGTTTTACGAGTCTCTTACTGACATATCCGGAGATTATATTTTGGGATTGGCTGATAAGGAGATTGGTATTATCAAACGAGCTATTCGTGGTGGTATGAATTACAATATGTTTGTCCTGCAGTATAATAGGAAAAATGGTTTTACAGAGCATGCTCAATATGCTTGTACTAGATCATCATTTGATACTTACAGGGATAATACAAAAATGAAGTATGTCATTCGTAAAGCGATCGATAAATACGAGCGTAGGAGAGACTGGATTGATCAACCGGAAATGACCTATTATATTTTGGACAAACCACCAGCTCCAAAAGCAAAGCAACCAACTGGTATCCGCAATGGTGTTGCTATATCTTTAAGTAACCGGCATGTATTCATCTTTGATCATGAGAAAGACAAATTCAAAGATCTCGGCAACGCTAGATCATGGAAGGAGTGATATTTATGACCGATTTTGAAATCGCTATGTTATTAGTGCTAATTGCATATGGCGTTATATTTGGTATTATATGTGCTGGATTATTTAGTAGAACCAGGAGAAATAAATCAAGCATTAAAATTACCAATAACATTTTGGATAACCATAATTCACGTATTAACCGGATAAACCTTCAAATTGGAATGATTTGCGATAAGCTTGAAGTAATAAATAAAGAGGAAAGGAGTAAAGCTGAGGGCAAAATCAAAAGACTCCATATGCTGAACGATATGAATGACGGTAAGTTAGAAAGGCTTGAGAAAGAAAAATTCAAAGAATATATGAAGGAGTTTACAAAAGCACAAATTGAGGGTTGGATGTTAGCAATTTCATACATACTGTTGATGAACGAGGCAAATAAAAAGTTGTGTGCTAAACTCTTTGAAATGTTTGATATTTGCATTGATGTTATTAGAGAAAGGAGTGATAATAATGAATGCAAGACAAATGAAGAAGCATCTAAAAAGACAGATAGGCACACTTCAATCCGATAATATTTTAATGCATAAAATTATAGCAGATAGTCCTAAGATGCAGGAGTTATATGATATTTATACCAAACCATCCAAGATTACCCACACAACAATACCATTCCAAGAGCTTAGGGTAAAGCGAACGATTCCTATGTATATGAGCGATGTTGAAGCTACCGAACATACAAAACAATTAGCGGCAATGGATTTATTTGAAGAAATTAAGAAAAACATAACTTACGAGATTTACACTGAGCTTGAATCAACGTCGATTATGGCAAGCATTTTTATCGGTAGAAAGGAGTGATATTTATGGAATTTGTATCGGAAAAAGAGGCATATGAGAACCTCGCAGCGGCTATTGTCGCGAAGGCTTATAAGGA